>VOFJ01002609.1_pt1 | contig 27097 bp, 43 predicted proteins | sample 5384081 | NCBI WGS metagenome assembly VOFJ01 (sample SAMN12384729, study PRJNA508395) | human gut metagenome | isolation source: healthy gut I | host: Homo sapiens | reverse complement strand
CTCAGGTATTGTGCGCTTCGTTCCGGTACGTATTACTGCTTTGGTATGGTGAGCCTGTAGCATATGAATCTTCCGTGTATTATATGTTAAACAAGCCTACAGGTACTGTTTCTGCACAGAGGACAGAGTACATAAAACGGTTATAGATTTAATTTACGAATATGAGGAGTCAACTGATAATGCTCATGTAACCGTAAGAAAGGATTTATTTCCTGTAGGCCGTCTTGATATAGACACAGAAGGCTTTGCTTATAATTACAAATGATGGAGATTCTGGCACAGGCTCTTATCTCCTAAGCATCATGTGAATAAAATGTATTTTGCCCGTCTCGATAATCCGGTTACTCAGGAAGATGTGGAATTATTTGCAAATGGCTTTAAGGTTGACGAAGAACTTACTGCAATGCCATCAAAGCTTGAAATCCTGAAAGATAATAAAGAAGCATTTATTACCATTCAGGAGGGCAAATTCCACCAGGTTAAGAGAATGTTTGCAGCGGTAGGCAAGGAAGTTCAGTATCTTAAAAAAAGAATTTCCATGGGGCCGATAGTCCTTGATGATTCTCTTCATGTGGGAGAATGTAGAAGACTGACGGAAGAAGAAATTAATTTACTTAAGAACGTGTAAAAAAAATGCAAAGAACAACACAGCAAAAGGGTTGATTATGTCAGAATCAGAAAATAAAGAAACGGGTAAGCTTGATTTGGTCTTATGAGACTTCAAAGAAAAGTATTTAGTACGGATATACCCAAGACAAAGAAAATGGCAAAGCAGCAGTTCTATACAAAGTCTTGAACGTGCCGGAGCAGGCTGTTTTCGACCATTATTTACTACATTCTCTTTATGGGATTTAATTACAACAGATATGAGAAGCTTGGAATCTGTTAACTGATTTATACTATTATGATATAATCAATTGAATTAAAAGTTCGTTTATCTTAGATAATAACCCCAAAAAAAAGTATAACTTTGCAGGGTTATTATTAAAGATGGAGATTTTGAAAATATAATTGGTTACATGTTAAGAATAATTATATGTAATGATTAAAATTATAAATTAAAAATATATTTTTAAAATAATATATTTTTAATTTATTTTTGTATAAAAACATAATCAGGTAATTTTATGGAAGACATAACTTTTAAACACATTAAAGAATGCAAAAAAAAAGTATAGAGCAAAGTTCCTTTTATCGGAAGGTGTTGTATCTGATAATTACGAAGCATCATCGGAAGCAGCAATTATTTTGTGCGAGATTCATAACTGCAAAAAAGACGGATATCGTATTTAATCCGGATGACATGCTCAGTGATGAAGAGAAAAGTCAGATAACAGACGTGCTCAGTAAAAAGAAAAGAGAGAGTTCCGCTGCAGTATATATTTGGCCATGCACCATTTTACGGAAGAGAATTCAAGGTAACTCCTGACACACTTATTCCGAGATTTGATACTGAGGTACTGGTGGAAAATGCAGCAGAGGTAATTGAGGCGTATATAAAGGAAAGTCATTTCGATGATAATACTGGCAACAATTTCGATAAGGCCGCTAATGACAATGTTGATGACGATATTAACTGTGCCGATAACAACTTCAATAATACATCAATTAATATCTTAGATATGTGCACGGGTACAGGCTGTATTATAATTACACTGGCAAAAGAGCTTGAGGAAAACTTAAAAAGCCAAAGAAATCTGATGATTGTGAAAAGCCCGGTAATGCAAATGAATCAGAACCGGCATCTAATATGCATTTCTTCGCCACAGACATTGATCCAAATACACTAAAAGTAGCTCATGAAAATGCAAAAACCTCGGCGCTGATGTAACATTTATAGAAAGTGATATGTTTAAAATCAGATTTCTTTAATAATAAAGAAAATGGAATAGACATTCTTGTATCAAATCCGCCATACATTACTGAAGAGGTAATAAATACTCTTGAGCCTGAAGTGAAGAATCACGAACCATTTAAGGCTTTATATGGTGGAAGAGGACGGGCTATTTTTCTATAGAATCATTGCGCAGGAAGGGTATAATAGAATAAAAAGAAAATGGTTGCATTATGTTTGAAGTGGGATATGACGAAGGCGACAGTGTATCCGACATTTTAAATGAATGCGGTTATGTAAATGTTGAGATTATAAAAAGATCTTGCAGGGATGGACAGAGTAGTAAAAAGCATATAAATCATCTCGTCATATAGAAGGAGAATAAGATGGATATATATAGTAAATTATCGGATCTTGAACATAAATATGAAGATATTGTGCATGAGTTATCCCTGGAAGGGGCGGCAAATGATACAAAGAGATTTACAGAGCTTTTGCAAAAAGACAGGGCGAGCTGGAGCCTATAGTGCTACAATACCAGTAAATACAAGCAGAACAAGGACCTGGAAGCTGAAAAGCCTTGAAATTCTTTTCGACTGAAAAGGATCCTGACATGATTGCTATGGCGAAGGAAGAACTTTCTACTGCAAGAGCAAACATGACAGAGCTTGAAAATGAGTTAAAAATTCTCCTTATACCAAAGGACCCTAACGACGATAAGAATATTATCGTTGAAATCAGAGCGGGAGCCGGTGGCGAGGAAAGCTGCATTATTTGCCAACAGTCTTTACAGAATGTATTCCCATTTTGCTGAAAAAAAAAAGGATGGCAGACTGAACTTCTTTCATTTGACGATACGGGAATCGGTGGAATGAAGGAAGTTGAGTTTATGGTAAAGGGTAAGGGGGCTTATTCATTTTTAAAATATGAAAGTGGCGTTCACCGTGTACAGAGAGTTCCTGAAACTGAAACAGGCGGGCGTATCCACACTTCAACTGCAACAGTTGCAATTATGCCGGAAGCAGAACCTGAAGATGTAGTCCTCAATGAAAAAGGATTACCGTATTGATGTTATGCGTGCCTCAGGAAATGGTGGACAGTGTGTAAATACAACTGACTCTGCGGTACGTCTTACACATTACCCAACAGGTATTGTAATTTATTCTCAGACTGAGAAATCACAGATACAGAACAAGGCAAAGGCATTTGCTCTTCTCTATGCAAAGTTAAATGCTCTTGCAATTGCTGAGGCTCATGAAAAGGAAGCCAGCGAGAGAAAGTCACAGGTTGGTACAGGCGACAGATCCGAAAAAAATCAGAACATATAATTTTCCACAGGGACGAGTTACAGATCACAGAATTAAACTGACTCTTTACAAAATAGATCAGGTTATGGACGGCGATCTTGACGAAATTATCAATGCCTTAATAGCTGATGATAGGGCAAAAAACTTGCAAGCAGTGAAAATGAATAATGCCTGAGTAATAAGATTTCATTCATTGGAAACCGGGAACATTATTAACACAGGCAATATTGCGAATAAAAGATTTATTTTGTGAAAATGTCCATATAATGTATAATAAAAAAGATTTTATTATCATTTATTTTTAATTAAAGGTACATTTACACTTAAAGTTTAGGAGGATAAATGAGCACAGTTATAAATGCAGCACTCATTGGAGCAGGTACTGTAGGTGGCGGTCTTTACAGACTTCAGGAAACAATGAGTGAAGAAATAGAAAAAGAGAGTTGGCGCTAAGCTCAACATTAAGAAAGTACTTGTAAGAGATGCAAGCAAGAAGAGAGAGGGTATCGACCCATCAGTTATGACAACTGACTGGAATGAGATCATAAACGACCATGAAATTCAGATTGTTATCGAGCTTATGGGTGGAACAACTCTTGCAAGAGAGAGAATCTTAGAAGCTTTAGAGGCAGGTAAGAACGTAGTAACAGCTAACAAGGATTTAATTGCTGAGCACGGTGAAGAAATCTTTGAAAAGGCTCAGGAAAAGGGATTAGACGTTCAGTTTGAAGCTGCTGTTGCAGGTGCAATTCCTATTATCCGTCCTATCATGCAGAATATGGATGGTGACAACATTACAGAAGTAATGGGTATTGTAAATGGAACAACTAACTACATCTTAACAAAGATGAGCGAAGAGGGTTTAAGCTACGAAAAGGCACTTGCAGATGCCACAGAGTTAGGTTATGCAGAGGCTGATCCTACAGCTGATGTTGAAGGTATTGATGCTGCAAGAAAGGTAGCAATCATTTCACAGCTTATCTTCCATACAAATGTAACTCTTGATGATGTTTACAAAGAAGGTATCAGCAAGATTACAAGTGATGATATCAGCTATGCTAAGGATTTCGGTTATGTTATCAAGCTTGTTGGCACATCTAAGATGACAGATGGCAAGATTGAAGCGAGAGTTCATCCACTACTTATTGACGAGAAGCACCCACTTGCAAGCGTTCGTGATTCATTTAACGCTGTATATGTATTAGGTGATGCCTGATGCTGCAATGTTCATGGGCAGAGGCGCAGGTGACCTTCCTACAGCAAGTGCAGTTCTTGGTGATGTTCTTGATGTAATGAGAAATATCATGAATAACTGTACAAACAGAGTACCTGTAGATTACTACAACAATTATGAAATTATGCCTATCGACAATGTTGAAAGCAAGTTCTTCCTTAAGACAGTTGTTGATGACAAGCCTGGTGTTCTTGCTCTTATTGCAGGAGATATGGCTGAAAAATGGCGTAAGTGTTAAGAAGGTAGTTCAGAAGAATGCAAGAGACGGTGTAGCAGATCTTGTATTCATCACTGACACAGTTGAAGAAAATAAATTTATGGCATCAGTTAAGGCTATTAAAGAGCTTGATTCAGTTAAGGAAATTTCAAGTATTATCAGAGTTAAGTAAATAAATTTTTTAAACATTATAGGTGTGTAATACATACCTATAATGTTTTTGTTTAATATATTTAAAATTTTTACTGATTGTAAAAGCTTAGATTAATGTTTACTGACCGCCTTAAGAGATTATTATTTAGCGGTTTTTAATGTTTTTGTCTGTAATTTTGTATGTTCTGTTAAAAATGTGATAAAACATACAAAAGAATATTGCAGTCTGAGATTGCATGGAAAGAGTAGGTATATTTTGGGTAAATTTTATGTGGTAAAAATGGCAAAAAGCCCGGAATATATAATACCTGGGAAGAGTGTAAATCTCAGGTATACGGATATCCCGGAGCGATTTACAAAAGTTTTAAGACGTTTGATGAAGCCAATGAATATATGGGTAAATCAGACGATTATGAGGAAATCAATGGAAATCATAATGAGTCAGTAGAAATAGATAATAAGACACCTGTTGCATTTGTGGACGGTTCCTACAATATAAAAAAAAAATGTGTATAGCTATGGCGGATATATAAGTGTAAACGGTAAGAAGACAATATTTTCCGGCAGCGGTTCAGAGCCTGAATATGCAGACATGAGAAATGTCGCAGGTGAAATAAAGGGTTCAATGGCGGCAATTGACATGGCCATTGATATGGGATTAGACACACTGGTTGTTTATTTTGACTATATGGGAATTAAATCATGGGCAACAGGTGACTGGAAAACAAATAAGCCGGGAACTAAAAATATAAAGAGTTTATTGATAAGGCATCTAAAAAATAAATATCATATTTAAAAAGGTGCGTGCCCATACCGGCGTGGATGGAAATGAAGAGGCAGACATGCTCGCGCTAAAAAAAGCTGCTGGAATATTATAAAATTTATTCAATGTAATAAAGATATTAGTTAAAAGCTCATAATTTAAAATTAAAATATTTAAAATGTAATATTTACAAATGAAGTAATGAAAATTATTGTGAACAAATTATGACATTTATCAAAAATTACGAAGAATATTAATAATAATGGCAAAAAATGGATATTATTTTGGGAATACCCAATTTTTAATTATTATTTAATGGTATTTATGAAAAAAGTAGTAATATATATCGTAGTATATTGAGAATATATTAATTTTTATTATCACATTGTATGAATTTCAAGGAATCGTTCGATTGTATATAGAAGCGGCACATTGAAACGCAAATATATTTTGTATGAGATTTTACGTAGAGATCCATATTAATGCAGTTAGACAGAAGAGGTGTAGAATATGATTTCAAATAAAATGCAGGATCAGCTTAATCAGAGATCAGCTATCAGAGAATGTTACGGACTTGCAACTAAAGCTTTTGCAGAGAAGGTTGGCAGAGAAAATGTTTATGACTTTACACTCGGTAACCCTAACGTTCCGGCACCTGCATCTGTTAACGAGTCCATTAAGAAAATAGTAGATACAACAGATTCAGTTCAGCTTCACGGATACATGCTTAATGCAGGTTTCCCAGATGTTAGAGAAACAGTTGCAGATTCAATCAACAGAAGATTTGGTACAAACTTCAACGGTTCAAACATCGTTATGACTGTAGGTGCTGCAGGCGGTATGAATGTAATGTTCAAGGTTCTCCTTAATCCTGGAGACGAAGTTATTACATTTTCACCATTCTTCAGTGAGTACAGAAACTATGTAACTAACTACGATGGTGTATTAGTAGAAGTATTATCAGACCCTAAGACATTTATGCCTGACGTTGAGGCTCTCAGAGCAGCAATCAACGAAAAAGACAAAAGGTTCTTATCCTTAATACTCCTAACAACCCAACAGGTGTTGTATATCCTGAAAGTGTTATCAAAGGAAATTGCTGACTGCTTAAGAGAAGAATCAGCAAAATACGGCCATGAGATTATTATCATATCAGATGAGCCATACAGAGAATTAGTTTACGGTGATATCGAAGTACCTTACATCACAAAGTACTATGACAATACAGTAGTAAGCTACTCATACAGTAAGTCATTATCACTTCCTGGTGAAAGAATCGGTTACCTTGTAATTCTGATGAGCTTGCAGATTCTGAGACAGTTAAGGGCTGCATGTGGCGTAGCAACAAGAATCATGGGATTCGTTAATGCTCCAGCTATTATGCAGAAGGTTGTTAAGGAAAATATCGACGCCGAAGTTGATGTTGAAGTTTACAACAAGAACAGATTAGCATTATATAACGCACTTACAGAGTACGGCTTTGAATGTGTAAAGCCTGACGGTGCATTCTATCTTTTCATGAAGACTCCTACAGAGGATGAAAGAGAATTCACAGACAAGGCAAGAGAATATAACATTTTAGTAGTTCCATGTAGCGATTTCGGTGGAAAGGGCTATGTAAGAATTGCATACTGTGTATCATATGACACAATTGAAAGATCACTTCCTGCATTCAAGAAGCTTGCAGAGTTCTACGGTCTTACAAAATAATTTTTATTTTATAAGCAAGCCTGGTTAATAAGCAGTTTTGTGTTATTAATCAGGCTTACTGAAAAACTTTAAAAAACTAACATTAGTGCAGTACGGTTTAGTGGTCTTATCAGATTGTTAAACCGTACAGTACGATAAGGTATATTTTCAATCGGATTTTATAAACAGAGGATAATTGAATTTAAATGGATAATTGGAAAGACAATATAAGAAGGGTTGAGCCATATGTGCCTGGAGAACAGCCGAAGGGTGAGAATATAATTAAGCTTAACACTAATGAGAACCCATACACACCTGCCCTTGGAGTAGTTAATGCTCTTAAGGACTTATCAGATATGAACGGAGACATACTCAGAAAATATCCTGATCCGGATGCAACTGACATTGTTGAAAGTCTTGCTGAATATCATGGCGTAAACAAGGAAAATGTTTTTGTTGGTGTTGGCTCTGATGATGTACTTGCTACAGCATTTTTAACATTCTTTAACTTCGATAAACCTATTATCTTTCCTGATATCACATACTCATTTTATAAAGTCTGGGCTGACGTTTACAGAATCCCATATGAGGAAATTCCTTTAAGTGAAGATTTCACTATAAATGTTGCAGACTACAACAGGGAATGTGGCGGTATAGTAATTGCCAATCCTAATGCGCCTACAGGTATTGTAATGTCATTAGATGATATTGAAACTATTATAAAAAAACAACAGTGATGTTGTTGTAATAGTTGATGAGGCATATATTGACTTCGGTGGTGATTCAGCAATCAGTCTTATTGATAAATACGAGAATGTTCTTGTTACAAGAACATTCTCTAAATCAAGATCTCTTGCAGGTCTTCGTTTAGGTTATGCATTGGGAAGTAAAGAACTTATTTTCAGCAATGCTTGATGTTAAGTTCTCAATCAATTCATATACAATCAATGCACCTACACTTATCTGTGCAAGCGAGTCTATTGAAGATGAGTCATACTTCAGAGAAACTGTGGCAAAAGATTATATATACAAGAGAAGACATTACAAGAGAACTTGAGAGCAGAGGTTTTGAGATTCTTCCTTCTTCAGCTAACTTCATTTTTGCAAAGCACGGAGAAAAGTCTGCTGAATTCATATTTGAAGAACTTAAGAAGAGAAATATTTATGTAAGATATTTCAAGAAACCAAGAATAGATAACTACCTTAGAATTACAATAGGTACTGAGGAAGAGATGATGCAATTCCTTGAGGTAATTGATTCCATCATCAATTCATAATTTTGAAATTTGGTAACAGGAATGTGGTAACATATGGACAACGTTAATTATCAGAAAGAATTAGAGAAGAAGCTTGATACTATAGTGAAATCTGTTGAATCAGGTGCATCTGTTCCCACATTGCTTCTCCATAGCTGTTGTGCTCCATGTTCCAGCTACTGTATCTCATATCTTTCGAATTATTTTAAAATTACGGTATTTTACTATGATCCAAATATCACAGAACGTGATGAATATATGAGAAGAGCTGAAGAACAGAAGAGATTTATCAGCGAATATAAAACAAAATATCCTGTTTCATTTATTGATGGGGGATATGATGATAAAATGTTTTTGAGGCTGTAAGAGGAATGGAAAAATGTCCCGAGGGCGGAGACAGATGTGAGGTATGCTTCCGAATGAGATTAAAGGAAGCAGCCAGCCTTGCAAAAGAGCTTAACATGGACTATTTCACAACAACTCTTACAATAAGCCCTATGAAGAATACAAAGCTTCTCAATCAGATTGGTGAGGAAGAAGCAGCGAAAGCAGGTAGCGTATTTCTTAATTCCGATTTCAAAAAAGAAAAACGGATTTAAATGTTCTACAGAACTGTCTAAAGAATATAATTTATATCGTCAGGGATTATTGCGGTTGTGTATTTTCTAAAGCTGAAAGCGAACTCAGAAGAGAGAGCATGAATTCAAAATAGAAAAACAGCTTACGATTTCATTAAAATTATATTTAATAAGAGGATAATATTATGAGATATAATACTAATGGATATAACAATGGAAGAAACGGATTTGATTCATTGTCCAGATTTTTAACAATTGTCGGACTTATAATCCTTGTGGCTTCAATTGTATTTAGAATATTTCATTTAGGTATTTTTGGATTAGTGTTAAGTATAATCGCAATTATTTTGTTTATTTATTCATATTCCAGGGCTCTTTCAAGAAATATTTCTGCAAGACATACTGAAAATCAGGCATACTTAAACCTTATCAGCGGTATGAAAAGAAACTGGAACAACAGAAAGGATATCCATAACGACAAGAAGATTAATAAGGTTGTTAAATGTCCTAATTGTGGACAGAAAATAAGAATTCCTAAGGGGAAAGGCTTATTACAGGTTAAATGTCCTAACTGCAGAATTGAATTCAGAGTTAATTCAGGAAAAAAGCAGTATCAGTGACACTGTAAACAGCATTTAGATAAACAGACAAATAGAGGCGTAAAGCCTCTATTTGTCTGTTTATTGAGTATAATTACATTGTGCTTTTATTAAAGTCGGAGATGAATATCAGAGTTTTAAATAAAATGACATGCTAATTTATTTTAAAAATAACACAGAAAGGTTATATATATGCTCACTTACGATTTAAACAAATCAGGCAAACTGCCAAAGTATGATTATTTATATCAGTGTATAAGAGACGATATAATCTCAGGAAAAATAAAGAGTAACGAGCAGCTGCCATCAAAAAAAGAGCGCTTGCAAACCATTTAAGTATCGGACTTATTACAGTTGCAAATGCTTATGAACAGCTTATTACTGAAGGATATATTGTTGCGAAGGAAAGAGTCGGATATTTTGTTCAGGAACTGCCTGAAGATTTTATCAAAAAAAATCAGGAAAAAAAAAATGAAGTAACAAAAGAAGAGCCGGAGCATGAATATTTTGCGGATTTTATGGCCAACAGAATAAGTCTTAAATTATTTCCAATCTCCATATGGAATCAGATGTTAAGACAGGCTCTCTATGACAACAGTGATACATTATTTAAGACAATTCCATATAACGGAATATATGAACTTCGAGAGGCCATAGCAGATTATCTTCATAAAAACAGAGGAATGACAGTTTCTCCATCGCAGGTAATCATCGGTGCCGGAACAGAGTACTTATACAGTCGTCTTATTCAGTTGTTTGGTAGAAAGAGTACATTTGGATTTGAGGAATCCAGTTTCGACAAGCTCTCAACAATATGTACGGCCTATGGTAACCCATATAAACTTCATTCCTATTGATGAGAGCGGACTTATTGTTGATGAATTAAAGAAGAGTGCCACTGATATAGTACATGTGTCACCGTCTAATCATTTCCCAACAGGTATTGTTATGCCTATTAAGAGAAGACTTGAGCTTATGGAATGGGCATATGAATCTGACAACAGATACATAATTGAAGATGATTATGACAGTGAATTCCGATATAAGGGTAAATACATAGCTCCTATATATACTGAAGATGTAAACAATAAAGTTATATATATGAATACATTTTCAAAGACAATGGTTCCTTCTCTGAGAATCAGCTACATGGTTCTGCCTGTTGATATCCTTGAAAGATATAAGGAAACCATGAGTTTCTATTCATGTACTGTATCCAGTTTCGAGCAGTATGCTCTTTGCAAGATTTATTTCAGGAGGATATTTCGAAAGACATATTAACAGAATAAAAGAATTACTATAAGAAATTGCGAGTTCAGATTATTAATGCAATCAGGGAGTCATCCATTGGGGAAATATCTGAGATTGTAGAGCATCATTCAGGAACTCACTTTTTATTAAAAAGTAAAAACAGATTTATCTGAGGAAGAGATTAATGAAAAGTGTCTTGAAAATGATCTTCACATTTTAACATACGCAGACTACATAAAGGATGATACGGACTCGGATAAAAGTATGACTCTTGTTATTAACTACGCAGGTATCAATCCTGAGCGAATTGATGACGTAATTAAGCGTATAGAAAAAGAGTATTTGAGTAAATATAAAATTTCTTTGTAAAAGTATAAATAATATATTAAAATGATTTTAACTGTTATGTGTATGTAACTTTAGTTTGTTTTGTAATTAGACGGTGTTTATTTCATTAAAGGAGAGTATATTTGGGCTTAAATAATACGGAAGATGAAAAAAAACAAGAGCAGCGTTGACAAAGAGTTCGACAGTGCTTACGAAAGAAGCTCTCAACGAAAGTCAGTCTCTTGAAAGAAAAAGTAAAAATGGCAGAATGATAGGAGGAGCTATTGCCATAGCAGCCATAGTTGTTCTTATGATTATTGCTGCCTGTACAACTAACTCAGAAACTGTAACAAATACATTCTGGGCATTAGTTCCACCTATTTGTAGCCATTGGTCTGGCTCTTGTTACCAAGGAAGTTTACAGTTCTCTGTTTGTGGGAATTATTGTAGGCGGTTTATTATATGCAGGATTTAATTTCCAGGACATGGTGGTTCATGTTTATTCGGAGGGTATAGTATCAGTTCTTTCTGATCCATATAATGTTGGTATTTTAGTATTCCTTGTAGTTTTAGGAATTATAGTGTCCCTTATGAACAGAGCCGGTGGTTCAGCGGCATTTGGTAAATGGGCACTTAAGAAGATAAGGGGCAGAAAGGGTGCTCAGATTTCTACAATCGCCTTAGGAATCCTTATCTTCATTGATGACTACTTCAACTGCCTTACAGTTGGTAGTGTTATGAGACCTGTTACAGATTCTCATAAGGTATCAAGATCTAAGTTATCTTATCTTATTGATGCTACTGCAGCACCAATTTGTATCATTGCTCCTATCTCATCATGGGCAGCAGCGGTTTCAGGTTTCGTACCTGGAGAAAGAGAGCGAGTATTGCATTATTTGTAAGCACAATTCCTTACAACTTATACGCTCTTCTCACAATCGTATTTATGTTTATGGTAGTAGCACTTAAGGCTGATTACGGCTCAATGCTCCGCCATGAATTAAATGCAATCAAAAAGGGGGTGACCTCTATACAACAGAAGACAGAGATTATGATGAAACAGATGAAGAGATTTCTTCAAAGGGCGGTGTCTCAGACATGCTTGTTCCTATCTTCTCATTAATCGGATGTTGCGTTGTAGGAATGCTTTGGAGTGGTGGAATATTTGAAGGCAGTGACTTTGTTACAGCATTTTCTGCCAGTGATGCTTCCGTAGGACTTGGTGTAGGTTCTATATTTGCTCTTCTTATCACTCTTGGTTACTATATGGCAAGAAGAGTAGTTTCATTTAAGGAATTCATGGAATGTATACCTAAGGGATTCTCTTCAATGATTCCACCAATTCTTATCCTTACATTTGCATGGTCTATCAAGGCTATGACAGACAGTTTAGGAGCAAAGGAATTCGTTGCTTCTATCATCAGTGGTTCAGCTTCAGAATTTGTTAACTTCCTCCCTGTAATAATATTTGTTATTGCTGTATTCCTTGCATTTGCAAACAGGTACAAGCTGGGGGAACATTCGGAATTCTTATTCCAATCGTAGTTGCATCATTCCAGGATACTGATCCTAACCTTATGATTATTGCAATGTCAGCATGTATGGCAGGTGCTGTTTGTGGTGACCATTGCTCACCTATTTCCGATACCACCATCATGGCCTCGGCCGGGGCGAAGTGCAATCACATCAATCATGTAAATACACAGATGCCTTATGTTATGACAGTTGCCGTAATCTCAGCAATCGGTTATGTCATTCTCCGGATTTACAAGAAACATCTGGATTTCACTTCCTGTATGTGTAGCAATCACAATTGTATTCTTAATAATTATGAGAAACAGAAATAAAAAAGAAACATCCTGAATTATTCGAAGAGGAATAATTAGTTTAACGAATCAACATTGATTCACTGAATTATAATCAGGGATAAATAAAACCCCATCGCGGTTATTGCTTATGCAAAACCATGGTGGGGTTATTTTTTTATATCTAAATATTACATATCTGTTAATAATAATGACTCAATAATCTTTTGCTGTATTTTCTAAATCATTTACATGTGAAGTTTCCTTGCATGAATGAACTGTGCTCATACCACATGCAATAACAAGGCCCTTAACATTTTCTTCTACGAAGTAGTTATTGTCACTACCGCCGTATGTTGAAATGAGATTTACAGGAAGGTTATGTTCCCTTACATGCCTTTTCAAATCTCTTAACTATAATTCCATCTCTTGGAGTATCAACAGCTGAGAAAAGGATATCAATATCAAATGTAAATTCAGCGCCGTTATTCTTACAAGCCTTTTCGATTTCTTTTTCTTACAAGCTCAATCTGATCAAGGGCGTATTCGTTCTTGAAACCTCTTGCCTCACCCTTGATTATACACATTCTTCAGGAACAACATTTGTTGCTGTACCACCTGAGATTAATCCGATATTGATTGTAGTATCGCCAACCTTACCTAAGTTACATCTGCTTATGGCTTCTGATGCAACCTTGATTGCGTGAATACCTGAGTTAGGGATTAAATGCAGCATGTGCAGCCTTTCCTTTAATATGTGCTTCAAATGCAATAATACATGCAGCCTGAACAGCAGCAGTACCGATACTCTCTGTAAGGTCAAATACATATGCCTCATCAGACTTAAGCTTGCTGAAATCAAATTTCTTGATTCCCTGGCAGTAGATTTCTTCGCCAACGTCAAATAATAATTCAAATGGTCTGTGTGGTTTTGCCTGATTCCTTAACGGCTCTTACTGCCTCTAAGATAGTAACGACACCTGATAAGTCGTCAGCGCCAAGTACTGTATCACCCTGCAGATGTAATAAGTCCGTCAGGATGAATGATTGCCTTCTTGCCTACGGCAGGATCAACTGAATCCCATGTGTGCTGAAAGAATAATTGGCTTTTGCATCTAAATCTCCGTCAACATATGCATAGAGGTTACCGCAGTTACCGTCAATAAGTTCACCGGCATTATCCTCTTCATATGAAATATTTAATTCATCTAATTCTTTTTTGAGACGGTCACACATTTCTCTTTCATGTCTTGATGGATTATCAATAGAAACAAGTTCTACAAAAAAAGAGATGTAAGTCTGTCTTTATTAATCATGATACTAATTCCTTTCACAATAAATATTTGAATATTATACCATTTAAAAAATTTTAAAGTAATCCTTATATATAAGTTTATTTAAACATTAAGCATGGTTATAGCTTAGGGCTATAGCTTGTGACATATATATACTATAAGTAACTATTTAAACATATGTGTTAAGATATTTGTATGTAAAAAAGGAGGAATGTTTAAGTGATTTACCTAAAAGAATATATGCAAAACATTCATTGATGATAATAAAAAAGAAGTACATGCGGTAAATGATGTATCTCTCACAATCAATGATGGAGATATTTTCGGCATTATCGGATTTTCCGAGCAGGAAAGTCTACATTAGTAAGATGTATAAATCTTCTTGAAAGACCTACATCCGGTACAGTAGAGGTTGACGGTAAGGACCTCACAAAGCTTTCTGAAAAAGAGCTTAGAGAATCAAGAAAGAAGATTGGAATGATTTTCCAGCACTTCAATCTTTTCCCATCAAGAACAATTTTTGGAAATGTAGCATTTCCACTTCAGGGAAGCGGCTTATCTAAAGAAGAAATCGCAGCAAAGGTTAGAAACCTTCTTGAGCTTGTAGGAATTTCTGAAAAAGAAAATGCTTTTACCCAAGCCAGTTATCCGGTGGACAGAAGCAGAGAGTTGCCATTGCGAGAGCTCTTGCAAATGATCCTGATATCTTATTATGTGATGAGGCTACAAGTGCTCTTGACCCTCAGACAACAAAGGCTATTCTTGATCTTCTTAAGGATCTTAATAAGAAGCTTGAATTACTATTGTTGTTATCACTCATGAGATGGCTGTTGTTAAGGAAATCTGTAACAAGGTAGCCGTGATGGAAAAGGGTAGAGTAGTTGAAGAAGGAGATGTATTCTCTATCTTTTGTTAATCCACAGGAAGCTCTTACTCAGAACTTCATTAAGACAACATCTAACTTAAGAAAGATTGAAGATCTTGTAAATGAAGGTTCTTCTGTTGTAGATCTTAAACCGGGAGAATTAATAGTAAGACTTTCATATATTGAAAAGAATATTTCAGAGCCATTGATTTCTGCAATGACATATAAGTTCAATGTTATTTTAAATATTATATTTGCTAATATTGAAATTATTCAGGATGCTCCTATTGGTGGAACAGTTGCCATAATGAGCGGTAAGTCAGAAGATATCGATGCAGCCCTCGATTATCTTAGAGATAAAAATGTTGGAGTGGAGGTGATTAAAGATGCAAGAGTTCTTCAATAATATTATGCCTAATGTTGTTGAAAGATTTCCAACATTTTTACAGGCTATTTGGGATACTATCATAATGGTAATCTGGTCCGGATCTATTGCATTCGGACTGGGTATGTTATTCGGTGTTATGTTAACAGTAACTAAGCCAGGCGGAATTATGGAGAATAAGGTTGTATATCAGATTCTTGATAAGGTAATCAACTTCTTCAGATCTATTCCATTCGTAATTCTCCTTACATGGTTAATTCCTATTTCAAGAGCGATTATGGGAACAGCTATCAATATCGAAGGTGCTATTATTCCCCTTATTGTTGGTACAGTACCTTTCTTATCACGTCAGATTGAATCAGCTCTTGCTGAAACTGACAAGGGTATGATTGAAGCTGCAACATCTATGGGTATCAGCAAAATGGGCATCATTTTCAGAGTATACCTTCGTGAAGGAATTGCAGCCATCGCAAGAGGAACAACAATTACAATGATCAGCTTAGTTGGTCTTACAGCTATGGCCGGTGCCGTAGGTTCAGGTGGTCTTGGTGACTTCGCTATCAGATACGGCCACGACAGAAACATGATGGACGTAACCTGGGTAACAGTTATTGCTGTATTTATTCTTGTAAGTATTATTCAGGTTATTGGAAATATTGTAGTTAAGAAGAATAAACACTGATAATATATAAAGAAATCATATCAGAATTATGCTTTAGAACAGTATATTTATTAGATATTATAAGAATTTAATTTAGATAATTTAAAACAAAAAACGCTTAATGCCATATAACAAGGTTTTTAAAAACCTGCTGTCACTTGACAGCAGGTTTTCTTTTATAGAGATAATCTTCGAATTATGCATATATGGGATTATTTATCGAATAAATATCGAAGATATCCATAACCTTATACATGTTCTTTCTTACCGGGCATATCAGAGGATTGACCGGTTATTTCTGTTTTCTGTGACATATTCTGTCCGGCGGCACAACCGCCGAATGTAAGGGCTACAGTTAAAAGAAGCGGCAATACCATCCGATACATGGTGTTTTTCTCCTTTATAAAGGGGTGAAAATGTTTGCGGATTAGTGTTTATCAGCAGCAATGGCTTGATCGATGAGTTTTTTAATGTTTCTGACTGCTTCTTTTCAGTAATTGCACCTACGATTGGCTCGCCCACAATTTTGCCATTGCGATCAACTACATATGTTGTAGGATATGCATAAATGTTGGATGAGAACTTTCCTGCCTCGCTATCAGAAGCGAAATATACGTTTCTATAGCTTGCACCCTTTTTTGGAAAGAACATCCTTTGCATCGGCAATTGCACCCTGATCGCCACCTAATGTAAAGGTATTAACACCAATTAGAGTTCCTCCCTTGCTTGAAAGCTCCTTATTTAATGCATCTAATTCTGATAGTTCAGCTACACAAGGACCGCAAGTAGTGAACCAGAAATTCACAACAGTGACAGCATTGGATGAGAAAAGCTCGTTACTCTTTTTACATCATTTCCATCCAAATCTTTTCCCTCAAATGAAGGAAACTTCTGCTTGTTATCGTTATTAGTTGATGCTGTCATATCGCTAGTTGCCGGTACACTCGTATTTCCATCCTTGGATTTTTGTACAGCATCAGGATATTTTTCCTCAATCTTAGTTAACTTGTTTTTTTCAATTTCACGAATTTTCTCTGCTCCGCTCTTGAGTGTTTTTAGCTCATCTTCTGTAAATTTATCTTTAGCTGATTCGATGGTCTTAAGAAGAAAGTCGCCATAGTTTTTTGCCATCCTCCTGTAAAGTCATACCTTTGTCAGCTGACATAAATACTTTTTCCCATAAATCCTTGTTCTCTGCAAGGATTGCATTTTCCTGTTCTAAATATTCCCTGTACATGGAGGTTGCTTCTTCGAGGTTTTTTGGGCTCGTTGCTCATTCCATCCATTTTACTTGTTTCCGTTGTATTATTTGTGGTTTTTGTACCATTCGCACCACAGGCTGCCAAAGATAGAGCCACCGTTCCAATAAGCATTAGTGATGTTAATTTACCAACTTTACCCATTTTTTTTTCATTTTCTTTAAATTCATCCCTTTTTTTTCCTCCTTGAGATTGTTGATTTTAAGTGGCGTTTCTGCCACAGTTATTTTGTATTTACCATTTCCAAAGCCATAGCGGAAGTGCACAGCATCAGTTGGACAGGCACGGACACACATTCCACATCGGATGCATTCAGTATGGTTTGGTGTTTTCGTTACGTCTACATCCATTTTGCATGCCTTTGCACATTTTCCACAGGAGACACATTTATTTTTGTCTACTATCATTTGGAAGAATGATACTTTATTTAATAAGGCATAGAAAGCACCCAGCGGGCAAAGCCACTTACAGAATGGGCGATAAAATAGCACACTAAGTACTACAAGTGCCAATAGAATGCTAAACTTCCATGTAAATAAGCTACCTAATGCTGCCCTAATGCCAGAATTGACAATGGATAGTGGGATAGCTCCCCTCTAATACACCTTGTGGGCAGAGATACTTACAAAAGAATGGATCCCCATCCCTACATCATTTACAAAAAACGCCGGTATAAGGAATACCATTACTAACAAAATGGCGTATTTGAGATACCGTAGGAACTTAAGTTTCTTTTTGTAGAAAACTTTTTCGATGGTATCTTATGTGGAAGTTCCTGAAACCATCCGAAAGGGCATAGAAAACCACAAATGAAGCGTCCAAGAAATATGCCCAATAGAATTAAAAATCCTGTAATATAATAAGAGAAGCTAAATCTTGAAGAACCTACTACAGCCTGAAATGCACCGATGGGGCAGGCACCGGATGCAGCTGGGCAAGAATAGCAATTCAATCCAGGTACACAGACATTTTTCCCTGCACCTTGATAAAGACTGCCTTTAAAAAAAAATTCGGTAGGTGAAAGTTAGTTAATAAAGTTGCTCCAGCTTGAATCCAACCTCTAAATCGAGATAAAAAAATGTGATACGCCCGTAAAATTCTTATCCAATTCCTACTCACACTCCAGACATAATTTAATTGCTTTTGCTTAGTACCGTCATTGTTTCGCCTCTCCAGACGCCGAAGCAGACCATGACCACTCCAGCAATCAGCAATACAACTTGCAGTGTAGACTTTTTAACATGGCTTAATTCCATCAATTTCATCATCCTTTCTTAATTTTGACATTATCATAACATGGGGGAGTTAAAGTTCATGTTAAGAAAGAAAAAAAGTTAACACAAAAAAATTATATGTTTTTGCTATAATTTAAAAAAAATATAAAAATAAGGAGGGCTTTCATGCACCTTTTAGTAATTGAAGACGAACGTGCCCTATGTGAAACTATCGTACGTAGCCTGCGGCGTCTGGCATATAGTGTGGACTATTGTTATAACGGCGAAAAGGCATTAGAGCTTTTAGACGTGGAGAGCTACGACCTAGTGCTTCTTGATTTGAATCTGCCAGGGGAAAGATGGCATGACGGTGTTGCGTACCTTGCGTCAGAGCGACCGTGAAAACCAAAGTGCTGATTCTCTCCGCTCGCAGCGAAGTAGAGGACAAGGTAGAGGGGTTGGATGCAGGAGCCAATGATTATTTGGCAAAACCATTTCATCTGGCAGAGCTTGAGGCTCGCATACGCAGTCTTACTTTGAGACAGTTTACTCAGCAAGATGTATTATTGACTTGTGGAGATTTGATATTTGATACCCGTTCCCGTACGGCCTCTGTTAGCGACCAACCCATGACACTTACTCGCAAGGAAACTGGAATTTTAGAATATCTAATGGTACATCAAGGTAGACCAGTAAGCCAAGAAGAATTGATGGATCATGTTTGGGACAATAGCGTGGATAATTTCAGCAACTCTATTCGAGTGCATATTTCAGCTCTGCGCAAGAAACTACGCACCATACTTGGTTACGATCCCATCCGCAACCGTATTGGAGAAGGTTATCTGATGGGAGGTAAAGAAGTATGAAGAGGCTGTCCCTACAATGGCGTATTACATTAATGACCGTCCTGCTCATTGGTGTAGCTTGCGTTTCCATGAATCTGTTACTCTGTTTTTCTGGTGTTCATTATATGGATGCCATTGGAGAATCCATTCAGAGCAATACTATTGGAGGTTCACCTGACTTTTTGATCCAGAGACAGCAGGAGAAAAAATGGTGATTTTACCATTGTCATTGATGGTGCACAGGAGAAATTCTACATAACCAATTGGTATATTACGGCAGCGGTAACAGCATTGAGTGGTGTCCTTGCATATTTTGTCACTAAACATGCTCTTAAGCCTTTGCGAAACTTCACATCTCAAGTGGAGAAGGTGCAGCTGAATAATTTGTCTGATATGAAGATTAATGAGAATGTTATAAAGGAATTCCAACAACTCAGTCGTTCTTTTAACCAAATGTTGGAGCGACTTAACAATGCTTTTGCTGCACAACGGCAGTTCACAGGCAATGCAGCACATGAGCTGCGTACGCCGTTGGCACTGATGCAGGCACAATTGGAATTATTTTCTGCTGAGCATCCAGATGTGTTACCAGAGACAGCAAAATTTCTTTCCTTATTACAGGAACAGACGGAGCGGTTGACACAAATGACAAAAAACATTATTAGAAATGAGTAATGTACAGCAAGTGGAGCGAAATGAGAGACTTCAATTAGCACCCATGATAGATGAGATTTTTACGGATTTGGAATTGTTAGCTGAGAAAAAAAGGCGTTTCATTGCAAGCGGAGGGTGATGGTATCATGACCGGTAGTGATACACTTATTTACCGTTTACTCTTTAATCTCACGGAAAATGCCGTTAATTATAACCGTCCGGGCGGTTTGGTGCGAATTTCTGTTGTACAGGAGCAAGAAAAAAATCATAATTCGTGTTTCCGACACAGGATATGGTATTCCGGAAGAATTTCAGCGTAGCATCTTCCAGCAATTCTTCCGTGTAGACAAGTCCCGCAGTAGGGAATACGGAGGTGTAGGGTTAGGACTTTCTTTAGTTTGGGGAGATTGCAAAGCTGCATGGAGGCTCTGTATGGGTCGAGAAAAGTTCGGAAAATGGCACAACTATTGCAGTAGAATTGCCAGTGCATGAGAAAGAAGACAAGAATTTAATAAGATAAAAAGTATTAAATCTATAAATGTCTATTTATTATGGAAAATGAGATAATTATCAAAATTAGATCTCATAATCTGTAATATATAGGCATTTTATGTTTTTTATCAAAACATTGCTCATTAAAGTGTTTTTATCAAAATATTTAATTATATAGTTTAGAACTATAGCCAGTGATATGTATATAGTATTAGAATATATTTTTTTATAGAATGTTAATATATGAATCACAGAAACGGAAGGAGAAATGATGAACAACAATACTACTAACAGAAAAGTCGTAATTATTGGTGCGGGTCACGTAGGCTCACATGCAGGATATGCTCTTGTTTCACAGAATCTTGTTGAAGAAATAGTCTATATCGATGTAGATGAGAAGAAGGCATTTAGCACAGGCGTTAGATTTATACGATAGTACATTGTACCTTCACAAGGGTGCCAGAGTTAAGGCTGGAGATTATTCAGATCTTGAAGATGCAAGCCTTGTAATTATTTCAGCGGGTCCGCTTCCGGATCTCACAACAGGCGAAACAAGAATGGATACATTATCAAAGACAGTTGCGATAATAAAGGATATTGTAAAGAATATCAAAACTACAAGTTATGATGGTTTAATTCTTAACATATCCAATCCTGCAGACGTTGTGACGCATTATCTTCAGCACGAACTCGGCTGGGATGAAAAAAAGATATTCTCAACAAGTACAACTCTTGATTCTGCAAGGTTAAAAAAAGAGCGATTGCAGAGGAGATTGGCATCAACCAGAAATCAATCATTGCATATGCGCTTGGTGAGCATGGAGAAAGCCAGATGGTTCCATGGTCAACTGTTTCTATAGCAGGAAAGCCTCTTTTCAAGCTTATGGAAGAGAGACCTGATACTTATGGTAAAAAGTTTGATCTTCAGAAGCTTGCAGATCTCGGAAGAGGCGGCGGATGGACAATCTTACACGGTAAGGGATATACAGAGTTCGGTATTGGAGCTTCTATTGCGGAGGTTGTAAGAGCCGTATTCGGTGATGAGAATAAGATACTTCCCGTATCTGTTAAACTCAACGGAGAATATGGGCAGACAGGGGTTTATGCCAGTGTGCCGGCGGTAATTAACCGCAACGGTATCGCCGACATAATACCGCTTGATCTGAATGAAGAAGAACAAAAACAGTTCGATGCATCGTGTAAAACGATGAGAGAAAATTTTGAATTGGCATTAACATTATAAAAATATTATTTAGTTTGTTTTGGAGGTATGAACAAAATGGGATTTAAGAAAGCATTAGCCATTGGTGGAGTAGTTGCAGCATCAGCTGTTACATTTGCAGGTTGTGGTTCAGGCGGAGATAAGGGTGACGAAGTTACAGTTAAGCTTGGTGTTGTAGGCGCGGTTTAGCCATGAAGATCTTTGGAAGCCAGCACAGGATAAGCTTAAGGATGAGGGGTATCAACCTTGAGATCGTTCAGTTTTTCAGACTATGTAACACCTAACAATGCACTTAACAACGGTGATATTGATTTAAACGCATTCCAGCATGAAATTTATCTTAATACAGAAGTTCAGCAGTATAACTATGCTATTGAGCCAGCTGGATACACATTCATTATTCCACTTAACCTTTACTCAAACAAAGTTAAGTCTGTAGATGAAATCAAGGATGGCGATACAATCGCAATTCCAGACGATTTAACAAATGGTGGTAGAGCATTAAAGGTTCTTGCAGCTGCAGGTCTTATCGAGCTTAAGTCAGATGCAAGCTTCAGCCCTACATTAGATGATATCGCAAAGTACAACAAGCAGATTACAATCAAGGAGTTAAAGGCTAATACAATCCCTTCAACACTTGATGACGTAACAGCTGGTATCATTAACGGTAACTATGCTCTTGATTTCGGCTTTTAAAGACAGATGATGCTATCTTCAAGGATACATCTGTAAATGAAGAAAATACTGGAACTTAGTTGCAGCTCGTACAAGCGACTTACAGGATGAATCAAAGAAGGAAATCTTCACAAAGGTTATTAAGGCGTTCCAGTCAGAAGAGACAGAAAAGGTATTCAACGAGCAGTTCGGCGGATACTTCATCAAAAAGAAGGTTGGAACATCGATTTAATTAACAAATAATCAGATTACCAATCTATATAAAACATAACATTACTAATCCCTGCTGTTAATAAACGGCAGGGGATTGAGTGTATTGAAAATTGAGATTAACAATGGATATAAATGAATTAAAAAATATAATTAAGGACGAAGACAGAATATTTTTTGGAAGTCAGATTCCTGAAGAATATTTAGCAGATACATTTGGCAGATTCAGAACTGAAGCTGACGCATTGGTATTTCCTTTATCAACTGAAGAAGTAAGTTCAATTTTTAAAATTTGCCCATGAGCATAAAAGATTCCTGTTACACCGAGAGGTGCTGGAACAAACCTTGTTGGTTCAACAGTTCCTTTTAGATAAAAGGTATTATAGTTGATATGTCAAAGATGAATAATATTCTTGAAATTGATGAAGAGACTATGACTGCAACAGTAGAGGCAGGTATTTTACTCTGTGATTTCCAGGAGCACCTTAAGAACATGGATATAGGACTTTTTCTATCCTCCTGATCCGGGTGAAAAAGGCATCATCAATCGGTGGAAACATCGCGACAAATGCTGGTGGTATGAGAGCTGTTAAATACGGAGTTACCAGAGATTATGTAAGGGGACTTGAAGTTGTTAAAAAGCCGACGGAACGGTTCTTACTTTAGGAAGCAAGAATGTAAAAGGATGCGAGCGGTTTATCTCTTAAGCATTTATTTATCGGTTCAGAGGGAACTCTTGGTATTATTACAAAATGTATCTTAAAAGTTAGTTCCTGCACCTGTATACAGCCTTTCGGTACTTGTTCCATTTAAAAATCTCCAGGATGGTATTGCAAATGTACTTAGAATCTTAAAGTCAAATACAGATCCTACTGCAGTTGAATTTGTAGAGAGAAATGTTATTGAATTGGGCGAGAAGTTCTGTAATTTAAAAGTATCCATGCCCTGAAGCAGGTTCATACATTATTCTTACATTTGACGGAAATGAATCATCTGTAAGAGAAAAATGCAGAAAAGGTCAGAAAGCTTACACTTGAGCACGGTGCAATGGATTACATCATTCTTGACGATCCACAGCTTCTTGCAGATATCTGGAAGGTTCGTGGATGTCTTGTTAAGGCCGTTGACGCAGTATCAAAACAGGAGCCTGTAGATATTGTTGTTCCAATCAATAAGATTGTAGACATTATGGCATTTGTTAATAAGTTATCTGCCGAAAACAAAGATGAAGATGATAGGTTTTGGTCATGCAGGTGACGGAAATGTTCATCTTTGTGTTTTAAGAGAAGACAGGGATGAGGAAACATGGGACAGGGAACTTCATGAAAATATGGATATTCTCTATTCCAAGGCCTATGAGCTTGGCGGTTTAACGTCGGGAGAACACGGAATAGGCATAAGCAAACAGAGATATTTTTCTAAAAAGGAAGCAATCCGGCAAATATAGAAATGATGAACGAGATAAAGGATGCTCTCGATCCTTTACATATATTGAATAATAAAAAAAGGTCTATATGAAGTAAATTCGAAAACTGCCGAGAAAAAATCAAAATTTCTTCTCGGCAGTTTTATTTAGAAAATTAATATTAAGTGTTTAATGTTTTTGCAATATTTCCATGTTAATCGGAGAAACATGTTTCAGTTATGTTTTTACTGTTTTATGATTAATTATATTTGTTTGTTTTACTGTTTTTATGATTAATTTTATCTGTTTGTTATAATTGTTTTAGTTTGGTTTTTAATTATATGTTTTAGTATTACGATATGATTTTATTTACTTATCCGAAAATAAGATAAATAATCACTGAAGCCACGGTGCTTGTAAGACCGATAATTGCTTCGTAAGGAATGAGTTTCATTCTTTCCTTGATTTCCATAAATACCGAACCGCCTGTTGCGTGGAAAAATGAACCGTGAGGAAGCGAGTCGATAACTGTTGCGCCTGCATGCGTCATTGCTGCGGCAGATATGGCCGGTACACCTGCGTTAATAAGAGGTGTGGCGAATGTCTGTGCCGCAATCGTTGAACTCCCGCGGTTGTGGAAGCGGTAGCACCTGCCATAAGAATACCTGAAAGAGGAGCAAGCAGGAATGCAGGCATATTCATAAAGTTAAGGATATTTATAAGATCGAACTGAAGTGCGGAAGCCTTAATAATACCCGCGATTGTACCCCGTACCGATCAAAAAAAGAATGGATACGCCTATAACTTTACTGATACCGAATTCCGTAAATGAAACCGTATGTCTTGCATTTCCCGTAACAAGTATGGTTACAAAATCCGCCTATCGGAAGTGCAATTAAAGGATCCACCGTGATTCGAAAAGAGGTCTTAATGCAAGTAATATGATTACAGCTAAAGGACCGAGTATTGCGGTAAAAAGAAGTTCGGAAGGTCTTTAGATACGGCTGAATCTTCTTCAACGCCCTCAAATGCCGCAATTCCCTTTTTAGACAGAACATTTGAAATCAATATTGTAACTACAACCGCACAAATTGCAGGTACAATGTTCTGAATCATAAGCGATGTCATGTCAACACCGAAACCTTCGGCAGCCGCAATGGTGTTAGGGTTAGGCGATATATAATGTTGCCGGCCTTGCCTCCGCCGATCATGGCAAAAGAAGAATACCCGGTCTTGAAAGCTTTGCTTTCCTGCCTATGGCGATTGCTATAGGAGCAACCGTAATAACTGCAATATCAATAAATACGCCTACGGCACATATGATCATGGTTGAGATCGAAAGAGCGATTATGGCTCGCTTTTGTCCCAATTTATTTACTATTGCTTCGGCTATTTTTTCGTGGCAGATCCCCGTTTTAATAAGGGCGCCGGCGAGAATACCTGATGTAAGAATACGAAGTACTGACGACATCATACTTGATGCACCGCTGACCATCGTGCTTACTGTCTGTACAAGATCTCCGCTGCCGATAAGTCCGCCGATAAGAGCGCCGGCAATGAGACTGTATGCCGGATGAACCTTTTACGGATTATAAGGAAAAATTGAAATTCCGAGTCCGATAAGTGCTCCGGCGGTAGAAAATGTGTAATCCATACATTCTCATTTCTATTAAGAAAAGGTCTTAATAGTTCTAAATACCTGTTCAACGGTTTGCAATCATATTTTTTTTCGGCATTATCGTGATCCATTGCTTCCTGAAGAGTAACAATATTTCTGAGAATAGGGAAAAAAATGCATCAATTCCGTTCTCGTTACATAAATACGAATCTTCGGAGACCGAACCTGAAAACGCCAGGACTTTTTTGTTGTGTTTTTTTGCAATTTCGGCAACGCCTATAGGGGCTTTTCCCATGGCTGTCTGGCTGTCGAGTCTGCCTTCGCCTGTTATTACTATATCGGCATCTTTTATATATTCTTCAAGCCTTGTTTCTTCAAGCACTATTTTAATACCTGATTCCAATACGGCGTTGGTAAATGTCAGAAATGCAAAGCCCAGACCGCCTGCGGCACCTGTTCCCGGAAAGTCCTTATCCGCATTGGGATATTTTTCCTTACAGAGAGCTGCGTAATTTGACAGCCATCTGTCCATACGCATTATCATTGTCGGAGTAGCTCCCTTTTGAGGACCGAAAACGGCGCTGCATCCCAATGCACCGCAAAGAGTGTTATTTACATCGCATGCGATACGAAACGTACACTCTTTAAGTTCCGGAATAACTTCTTCGTCCGTAATGCTTTTGAGTTCTTTTAATCCGTTTGCACCGAATAAAACAGGCATACCGTTTTTATTATGAAAACCGTATCCGAGCGCTTGAAGCATTCCTATACCGCCGTCATTGGGTGGCACTGCCGCCGATACCCACAATAAAATGTCTGCATCCTTTGAAAATGGCATCTTTTTATAATTTCACCCACACCGTAAGTAGTGGTATTTAGAGGATTTCTGTCTTTTTTTCATCGACTAAGGTAATTCCTGCCGCTGCAGACATTTCAATAATGGCTGTTTTTTTATCATTTGAAGTCAACGGCTCCAAAATACCGTATATGGCATTTACCGGTTTACCGATAGGACCAGTAACAAGAACATTTTCCAGTCTTCCGCCCATTCCAGCGTTAATGCTTCAACTGTTCCCTCGCCGCCGTCGGCCAACGGTCTTATGGTAACACCCGCATTAGGATAAACTTTTTTTCAATTCCCTGCTTAATTGCTACGCCGGCTTCCAAAGAAGTAAGACTTCCCTTTAAAGGAATCTATTGCCACAACTATATTCATGGTATTCTCCTTTCCTGTATTTTCGAAAAGATAAAAATTTTTTGAAAAAATTGTATTAACAGTACAAT
>VOFJ01001400.1_pt1 | contig 27151 bp, 53 predicted proteins | sample 5384081 | NCBI WGS metagenome assembly VOFJ01 (sample SAMN12384729, study PRJNA508395) | human gut metagenome | isolation source: healthy gut I | host: Homo sapiens | reverse complement strand
TAACGGATAAAATTGTTTAGGAGGCAGAAATCATGAAAAAGCAGTGGCTCAGCATGATATTGGTCCTTTGTATGGTGCTGTGTCTGGCGCCCGCCACGGCGCGAGCGGAAGAGAGTAAAACATGTAAGGTAATAATCACCGTGGAGGTGAACGGACTGCCTACGAGCGTCAGCGCGGCAGGCACGACCTTTACATTCCAAATCAAGAAGGCCATAAATGCAGTGACTCCACAATACTATGTTTATGATACGACGACTTCGTCAACGTCGGAGCAGACGGAAAAGGAACAAGCACCGTACCGGTCGAGGAGGGCAAATATATCGTGAAGCAGGATGTACCCGGCGATCCAATCGGGGGAGTATGTATGGTACAGCATTTCTTATACGGGCGGCAGTTCGCGTACGAAGCTTTTATTTAATGAGTTTGCTGATGCATTAAGCCACGCTGACAAAGTTGTCCTCGCAAAGATATACGCTGCAAGAGAGACTGATACGCTTGGAATCAGCTCTGCTGACCTGTGCGAGAAGATTAAATCTCTCGGTAAGGAATGTGTATACATTGACAATTTTGAGGACATTGAAAATATTTATTAAAAAATTGTATCAACGGTGACTTGTTAATAACTATGGGTGCTGGTGATGTATATAAAATCGGTGAAGACTTGCTTAAATAGTACATTTTCCACCAGCCTGAACTTTTTTCAACAAAGTTATCCACATTATCCACAATTTTCTGTTACTTAATTGTTCAGAATGATTGTGGATAATTTTTTATTCTGGTAATTTTAAGATTCCAGATTCTATGCGTTTTTCCCTACGTGTATTTTTTTACTTATCCACATTTTCCACATTTTCCACATTTCTCCTTTCCGCACTGGGCGCGCTTTGCATTTATTTTTTCAGTGGTATAATCTGCTCATAACTTTTTGGGAGACTAATACCATGAATAATCTGAACTTGTATTCAGAGACTGTTTCTGGCTATACAGCAGTTTCTGATTTATTTATAGACGAATATGTACCATCAGCCAACGGAGACTTTGTTAAGGTCTATCTTTATCTTCTGAGGCTTCTTACAAGAAAGAACAGCAGCTTAAGCATTTCTTCTCTTGCTGATACTTTTAACCAAACCGAGAATGATGTCATGCGTGCTTTTAAGATACTGGGACAAGTCAGGGCTTGTCTGCCTTTCTTATGACGATAACAACCAGCTTTTGCGGCATTACCGTTAAAGATTTGAAGAATAATTCTTCTCCTGAGCCTGACAGAAGCCGTTATGCTACACCCGAATTTAATAACGACACTGCTGATACCACGGTTCCTGCCACTGCTTTCGCCGATGAAACTTCCGCTGATGAGGCTGCTTCAGATGTATCGTCAAATGTTGTTTCTATGGATTTTGCCATTAAAGCACCATCACATACTGTTGAGCCTTCAAAGGTAACTGCTCCTGCTGAAAAGCTGGATGAACTTAACTCTAACGATGATTTTTCTATGCTGCTTTTTGTAATACAGACATACCTTGGCAAGACACTTTCTCAGCCTGAGGTTAATGCTATTGTGTATTTCTATGACACTCTGCATTTTCCTGCTGACCTTATCGAATACCTTATTGAATACTGTGTATCCAAGGGTAAGACTTCTATAAGATACATAGAGAAGATTGCTCTCTCATGGGCTGACGAAGGTATTAATACCGTTGAGGCAGCCAAGGACGAGGTATCCAACCATAATGAGGCTGTTTACGGTGTCATGAAGGCATTTGGTCTTAACAACAGAGAACCGGGTCAGGTTGAGAAGCAGCTTATCTCCAAGTGGACTGATGTATTCTGCTTTGAAACCGATATGATTATCGAAGCATGTAACAGAACAATGAAAGCTACGCATCAGCCAAGCTTTGAATACGCTGATTCAATTCTTACCAAGTGGCATACTTCTAACATCAGGAATTCTGAGGATATCAGAAAAGCTGACGCACAGTTTGAAGCCGGTAAAGCTGCCAAGTCTTCAAAGTCAGGTGTTATCAAGCAGAATGCCAACCGTTTTAACAACTACCAGCAGCGTCCTAAGAAATCTGACGACTGGTACAACTCTTTATTAAGCAATAATAATTAATTATATTCCAAGGAGGGGCAGCCATGCCTTTGACCAATACACAATATGCCTCTATTATGAGACTGTATGATGATATTAAAACAGCCAACAGGCGGCTGCAGAGTGACCGTTATAACGAAGTCACTTCCCTGTGTCCTGATATTGCCGATATTGATTCTGAGATTATTGACCTGTCTGTGAAAACTGCCAGAGCGCGTATAGAAGCTGACTCATCGGACACGAATACTGATGAATTAACTTCCAGCCTTAAGTCACTTAACGAACGAAAAGTGGCTGCCCTACTTCAATAGGCAAGCCCGCTGATTATCTTGATGATATATTTACATGTCCTTACTGCAAGGATTCCGGTTATGTCGACGGTAAACGCTGCATATGTTTTAATAAGAAGGCTATCGACCTTATATATAAGGACTCTAATCTCAAGAATATAACTGCTGATGAGAACTTTAATACATTTTCTCTTAGCTGGTACAACAACACTGATGTTGATCCTGCAACAGGGCTCACACCTTATATTAATATGCAGAAAGTTCTCAAAGAAAGTATGTCACGATTTCGTTGATTACTTTGATAATACATTTTCTAATCTTTTTGTTTATCGGACAGACCGGTGTTGGAAAGACTTTTTTCTTTCTAACTGCATTGCAAGGGCTCTTATGGATTCATGCCACAGTATTATTTACCTTACTGCTGGTGAGTTCTTTGACTCATTCAAGAGCGATGATTTTAAGGAATTTGGAAGTTCCAAGTTTGACACTTCATTTTTTGTTGAATGTGACCTGCTTATTATTGACGACCTTGGAACAGAGAAAGCTTCAGATTATAATTTTTTCTAATCTGTTTAATACTATTAATGAAAGGCTTCTTAGAAGAAAGAGTATTATTATATCTTCTAACCTTGAGATGCCTGATATTGAGACAAGGTACTCACAGAGAATTTTCTCAAGACTTGTAAGTGCCTATTCAATTTTTTAAGACTCTTTGGAGATGATATCCGCTGTATGAAGAAATTATCACCAACTAAAAAGGTCTTAACGATTATTTATGTCAAATATATCATTGACTTATTTCGCGTCAATGTTTATATTTTTATATGTATGTTTAATTATTATACTTTTATGGAGGATTATTTATTATGCCACGTGATGAAAGACACACAGAAACTATTCCCTACGGAACTTTAGGTATTATCCCATTAGCAAGCTGCACTGAAATGGGTAAGAAAGTTGACGAGTACCTTGTAAAGTGGAGAGAGAGCAGTCAGAATGAGAATACTTCTACCCTTAATTTTGCAGGATATAAGAGAGACAGTTATATTGTTAACGCCAAGACTCCTAGATTCGGTTCAGGAGAAGGAAAGGGCGTTCTTTTGTAGATTCTGTCCGTGGTCATGACTTATATATTATGCTTGATGTCTGCAACTACAGCCTTGAATATACTGTTTGCGGTTTCAAGAACCATATGTCTCCTGATGATCACTATGCTGACCTCAAGAGAGTTATTGCTGCTTGCAGGTGGTAAGGCAAGAAGAATTAATGTAATCATGCCTTTCCTTTATGAATCAAGACAGCACAAGAGAACAGGAAGAGAATCTCTTGACTGTGCACTTATGCTTCAGGAACTTGAGATATGGGCGTTGAGAATATTATTACTTTCGATGCACATGACCCTAGAGTACACAATGCTATTCCTCTTAAGGGATTTGAATCTGTATCATGCACATACCAGTTTATCAAGTATCTCCTTCTTAATGTGGACGACCTTCACATCGACAGCGAGCATATGATGGTTATCAGCCCGGATGAAGGTGGTATGGGACGTGCTGTTTACTTTGCTAATGTACTTGGTCTTGATATGGGTATGTTCTACAAGAGAAGAGATTATACCAAAATCGTAGACGGACGTAATCCTATCGTTGCACATGAGTTCCTTGGAACTAATGTTGAAGGCAAGAGATGTCATTATCATCGATGACATGATTTCTTCTGGTGAAAGTATGATTGATGTTGCTTCTGAGCTTAAGAAGCGTGGTGCAAGCAGAGTATTCTGCGCAACTACATTCGGTCTTTTCACTAACGGCTTCAAGAAGTTTGATGAAGCATATGAGAATGGTATTATCGACAGAATCTTACAACTAACCTTGTGTACCAGCCAACAGAGCTTCTCTCTAAGCCTTGGTACATCAATGTTGATATGAGCAAATACATGGCTCTTCTTATTGATACACTTAACCATGATTCTTCAATCAGCAACCTCTTAAGCCCTGTTGAAAGAATCCAGCAGAGAGTTAAGGAATATAACGAACTTCATTACGGTAAGTAATTCTGGTATTATTTATACTAAAAAGCGGAATCTGATTCAATTGTCAGATTCCGCTTTTTATCTTAATTCTTAATCTAATTCACTTCCTATCTGCAAGTAACCTTTTGAATAATTCCATGTTCCATCTTCATTCTGCTTATATACACGAAGCACCTGTAATCCTTGGTCTTTCGGCTCTATTGTATTGATGATATCGCCTTTTTGCCCCAATCTTATATCTAACTCCTTTATCCGTAATAATTACCAGCCTAAAAACAAATGTTTTCGATAATTTATCTCCTCTAATTTCTCCCCCGCCCCCAGCATCAGCATAATTATCTGTTTCAAAATCTGTCTCAAGCGTTTCTATTTCTCCATCAATATATTCATATATCTTGTCTACCGCTGTCTCTTTCCCCGGCTGCAGCCTTTCGCAGAACTGCTCTTTAAGCTTCTCACTGTCATGATTCTTTATGGCATCACAGACATTTTCTGCCATATCCTTTGTTTGTCGTAATGGTGACTTACTGGTATTATTACTTTTTACTCCGCATGCTGTTATATTGAAAATCATACATATAACCATTAATGTTATTATCAATATCTTTTTCATAAAACTATTATTGTTATCCCTATAATAAATCAACATATTTAATTCAATTCACTTCCTATCTGCAAGTAACCTTTTGAATAATTCCATGTTCCATCTTCATTCTGCTTATACACGCGAAGCACCTGTAATCCTTGGTCTTTCGGCTCTATTGTATTGATGATATCGCCTTTACCTCCTATTTCATATCTGATTCCTTTATCTGTGGTAATGATTATTTCAAATACAAATGTTTTTGATAGTTTATCGCCCCTTATCTTTCCACACCACCGCCCGCTCGTGCAAAATGCTCTGTTTCAAAAATCTGTCTCAAGCGTTTCTATTTCTCCATCTATATATTCATATATCTTGTCTACCGCTGTCTCTTTCCCCTGGCTGCAGCCTTTCGCAGAATTGTTCTTTTAGCTGTTCACTGTCATGATTCTTTATGGCATCATAGACATTTTTCTGCCATCTTTTCAGTTTTTTCTAATATTGTTTCACTTTTTATTGTTCAAATCAGATCCACATGATATGGTATTAAATATTATCAATACACAAATTAAAAATAGTGTTATTACTTTTTTCATAAGCAATCCCTTAGTAAACCTACCATTTCATCATATTTAGCAACTTTAGTAGGTTTTCCCTGCTATGCATTAATTTCGTGTGCCATTTGACACTATCTACAATTATTTTCAAGTCTCTGCTAAAACAAAAAAAGGCTGCATTTAAGAAACATTTCCTAAATGCAACCGAACTATCATAGCGTTAGCCTTAGACTTCTAGTTTTGTGTCCTTATATTTCTATAAGTTTACCCCACTAAAATTTATCATACAATCCTCTTTTTCTGCAAGTATTATTTTATTTACATCTACAATATATCTGCAATTAATAACCTGAGATATCCCCTTTAGTCTCTGCCGGCTTATCTGTATCTGCCCGGCTTTCACTTCCACCAGCCGTGCTATCCTGCTTTTGTTCCTGCAGTTGCGTCATTATCCCTTGCCGTACCTGTTTCCATCTGACTTGGCGACTGGATCTGACTGCCCTTCTACGTCTGTGTTACTGACTGTGTCTCACTGACTGACTGCGTTTCTGTCTGTGTTTCACTTACAGATTCAGTTTCTGTCTCCTTATTATTCTGACTTCTGTCTGTACTTAGGGAAATCCTTCTTTGCCAGAGCCTTATGTGAATCCTGCATAAACTGCCTGAATATATCCTTTGTATGACTCTGTGGGATTGATGCAGGATAATCATATCCCTGCCATACAGCCACTGTATAATAAGCACTGTATCCACAGAACCATGAATCATAATTAGAGTTCGTTGTTCCAGTCTTTCCGGCAACAATTGCATTATCTGGTGCTGCCCCGCGTCCTGTTCCTTCATTCACAGCAGTTTCAAGCATATCCGTCATCATCCTGCACGATTCAGCATCATATATCTTCTGCCCCCCTGCCAGATGAATCATATACTATTCTTCCTCTTGTATCCTTTATCTGGGATACACATGTAACTCTTCTGTACTCGCCCTCATTAGCTATTGTTGCATACGCACCTGCCATCTCCTCTGTTGACACACCATATGTGAAGCCGCCTATGGCAATCGCATTGTATTCTTTATCCATCCATACTTTATGAAATCCCTGATTGAGAAGATATGAACTTCCAGCCTTAGGTGTAAGTTCCTTTAACACATTCCATGCAACTGTGTTACGTGAAAGACTTACCGCTGTTCTTAATGTAATGCTTCCCATATATGTTCCATCTGCATTCTTCGGACCATCCTGAATATATTCATCCTGAACTATAGTGTCAGGTGTATTGCCCTTTTCGAGATACGGAACATAGTCTATTATCGGTTTAATTGAGCTTCCGGGCTGTCTGTAGCTCTGATATGCCCCTGTTAAGAGTATATCCTTCTAAATCCTGAGTTCTTGAGCCAACAATAGCCACTACATTTCCTGTTGAATTATCAATACAGGTAGCTGCTGCCTGCATTTCATACACTCCGTCTTTTTCTGCGGTATATCCTTTAAGATTATCGTCAACAGCATCCTGAAGCATCTGCTGTACATCCATGTTGATACTTGTGTATACCTTGTATCCTCCGGAAAGCAGTTTCTGCTGAAACAGTGTATAGCTGTTTTCATATATTTCTTTATATTGTTCGTAATCATCATCATTGTTAAAATTCGTTCTAAACACAAAGCCATTCGCCTGCATCATGCTCTCTGTCGCACAATGCCTTGCATATGTCTCGACAGAATTGTTCTTTGAAACCTCGGGCTGCTGTGCCAGAACCACCTGCGTATCAAGTGCAGTGTAATAGTTCATGGAATTAATCATATCATTTTCATACAGCTTTCCAAGTATGAGGTCTCTTCTCCCAACTGTGTTATCATAATTAGTCAGTGGATTGTATCTTGTCGGATTGTTAGGGATTGCCGCTATAAATACCTGTTCAGCAACTGTCAGCTCACTTACCTCTTTGTCAAAATAGCCTCTCGCTGCTGCACCTACTCCATAATATCCATTACTGAAATATATGTTGTTTAAGTAGAATTCAAGAATCTGATCCTTTGTATATTTCTTTTCCATCCCATGCCACAAATATTTCTTTTACCTTTCTCTGCCATGTAACTTCCTGACTTAAGAATATATTCTTTGCAAGCTGCTGCGTTATTGTACTTGCACCCTGAACGATTTCATCATTCTCTGTATTAGCTATCACAGCCCTTATTATAGCCTTGAAATCAATTCCTTTATGTTTATAAAAGTCTTTATCTTCCATAACAACAAAAGATTTCTGTAATGTATCCGGTATCTGACCTATATCAACATAATACATATCCTTTGACTCACGCATGGTACACAGCTCGTTGCCATCAGTATCATATATAACTGTTGTTCCTGATGCCATAAATGTGTCTAAGGAACTTTTTATTTACAAGCTCCTTAGCCTCCTGCGCAAGCTTTATAATCTTTACTATCTTTTGGTGAAAATATTGCAAGTGTTGTAACAAATGCCAGCAGTAATGTAAGAAGTATAAGTCTTCTTATTAATCTGCGTCTTCTTTTCTTTTTGATAATTTTTTCTTCGCCATAATATTCAATCCTTGTGCATATCATCACTTATAATAGGTTACATATATATTGCCGCCCTGAGAAAACATTTTTCCAGCATCATTCATAGACATAGTCTTTACTGAACCAGATGATGATTCAATATATGCTATTTCACTTGAATTATATGCAGTAATGATTATATATTCGTCTTCTCCGGTCTTTGCTATCACAAGACTTCCTTCTCCGACATAGCTTAATGCCTTCTCATATGTTATTCCTGTAAGACTTATTCCATGTACTCCGCTTATCATGTTCATTGTCTGCACTGCTGTATACCCCTGTTCCATGTAAGCCGCGGCATTATAATCAGCCCCAAGATAATTACATACTGTTGTAACTGCATTTTCAAGAGAACTTCCACCCATAACCGGCGAAACCCCGTCTATTGATGCCTGTGTGCTTCTGTACCGTTTCCACACAGACTTTGAATCACAATCCACAACTGTTCCATATGTGTCATATGCAAGAGTTATTGCTGATTCAAGCTGTGTCTTGCTTCCCCAATGTTCCGGTATCCATATACATAGTACCTTCCATCCCATGTGAATTCATCTTCAAGTTCCAGACTTGTATTGTCTTTAAATATAATCTCGCCTGAAGTTCTGTAACTAACAGATATATCATTTACCTTGGTTATAAGGTCAATATATAATTCCTGTTTCCTTGCGTCTGTGCTTATTGTATCAGCCTTTACAACATTTTCAACAACATTCTCATCCTTATTGATAAGCTGGTCTATGCTCGTTGACACATAACCACTTCCTGACTTCACTATTCTTGTAAGCGTAATTCTCTTGCCTTCAACCTCTGTATCAGATACATATATATCAGGCTGTTCATATTGTTTAATAATATTATAATCAACATCCATAATACCGACTTTGTACATTGCATATGTTCTGCTGCCATCTGCATCTGATACAATATCTTCCTTATGAGCAATTCCATATATAAAGTCCGAATCAATATATCCAAGCGGTCTTAATGTATCTGCCTCATCTGCCTTTAACTCATAAGCGCTGTCGTTGCTCATATTAAGAACTCTTATCGTATCAGTGTTGCATATATCACCTGACACACTATATGCTATGGCATCTCCGGCATCTGATACAGCATATGAATTCTCTTTAAGTCCTGTTATCTCTGTCATGACCTCTTTACTTACAAGGTCTACAGAATACAGAGTCTCATCTATAAGTATATAGAATTTGTCGTTAGAAACATAAGAAACGCCACCAACATTCTGTGTGAGAATGTTATAAGCGAATCGCCACTGGAATGAACAGTCTTTCAGTAACATCATTATCTGAATACGAATATCTGCATAAAGATACGCCAACCTGTCCTTCATGCTCTCCTCTGTTCATATATCCTGATACTAAAAATGTTGCATCTCCGTTATCTTCTATTTTCATTATCTTAATGTTATGGGCATCATAACCTTCTTTACAGAATCAGTCTCCTCACCCTTGAACGAGAATACTTTTGTAAATGTCTGTGAACTGCTGTTTAAAACACCACAGTGAACCCTGATTAACAAAAATAGGTATATATTCCCTTTCATCAGATGCACAATTAACATCTGTTGAAGAATTAATTCCAAGATTAATCTTTGCCGTTGAAGTCAGGTCGTTCCCTTGCGTCAAATACCTGATTCATCTCCCTCTCGAAATTAAGAAGATAGAAACCACTGTTAGTCTGCCGTATTCTATAATACTCACTTACTGTATATGTATCACTTGATGAATAATCATTTGCTGCTCCAACTCTGTAACTAAGTCTTAATATTGCCACATCATCATCAACTGATATAACCTCCGGCATAATATCACTCTCTACGTATGGATCAAGGTCTCCCCAGCCAACCTGGCTTAATGAGCAGTTAATATTTACCTTTCCATAATTAGTGTTATCGCCTGAGCTTGAAGTTTCAAGATATCCGGATATGTCCTTAAGTCTGCTGTCATCAAATGTACATGCATTGAAATCCATGACAAAATCAAGCTTTTTCTGAAGGTCATAATCCACTCCATAAACAATTCTTGTGTAATAATATACTGCCTCATGCTTCTTTGTCTTAAGCACAATCTCAAGCGCATACTCTTTTCCCCGGTATCAAGAAGATTCTTTATGTTAAATGTAACATTTATACTGCTGCCTGCATTATCATAATCACTAACCTCAGTATTCTCAATAAGCGACTTATCCTCTAAAGAACGGATTTTGTATGCCACACCTTCAATATCTTCTCCGTATGTATTAATTGTAACTGTCAGCTTTCTGTCCTTTGCAACAGGTGTAATATTGCCATAAAACAATGTTGAATCCAGCTCCGAAGTGTAACCATGAAGCGCATTATACTGTGTACCTGCCTCTGTATCCATTGCAACTGTTGGAAGAGTTGCATCTGCCATAGTGGTTGCTGACGGCATTATCTGTTCGAATTTCATTGATATAAATGTTATGATAACCGTAACTAAAAATATAACTCCAAGTATAAAAATACTTTAGAACCTGATATACTATAATTCCTGATTCTTTTTCAATTTAATCCTCCAAAAGCTTCTTTAGCGTAAGGTCAATATTAAGCATCCTGCTCATATTCTGTACTTCCTCATAAGCCTTAGCATCAGGCTTTCCGGTCTTAACAGCTCTTATAAGCAGATTCTTTGGTGTATGCTCCATGTCTATGAATTCAAGTATCTGTGTCTGGTAACCCTTAGATTCTAAAAGCTTTGCCCTTGCACCATCTGTCGCTATTGCTGCAAATCTTTCCTTTAAGATTCCATAATCCATGACAGGTGAGAGTTTCATCTGCAATTGTTCTGTTTGCCTCATGCTGACAGCAAGGCACAGAAAGTATAACCTTCGCACCCCATTTTACTGCTTTGGCGAGTGCATAATCTGTCGCCGTATCACATGCATGAAGTGTTACAACCATGTCTACCTGATCAACACCCTTCATAATCCGCAATATCTCCCTCATAGAAATCCAGCTTGTCATAGCCGTATCTGGTTTGCTTAACTGATTGCAGTGCTCTATTACATCCTTCTTTAAGTCAAGGCCGATTATCCTGATATTATACCCCTTAAGTACCTTGAGATAATAATACATTGCAAATGTAAGATATGATTTTTTCCACATCCAAAATCAATTATTGTCTGTTCTTTATCCTTATCTAACTGTGGCAGAATATCCTCTATAAATTCAAGGAATCTATTAATCTGCCTGAACTTATCATATCTTGTTCTTACAATTGCCCCATCTTTAGTCATAACTCCAAGATCAACAAGAAAATCCACCTTCTCGCCCCTCTTTAAGAATATATGTCTTGGTTCTGTTGTGTGACATATCCTTCTGACTCTTTATCTGTGCAAGCCTTTTATACTTACAGGTACATGCGCCCTTCTTTGAACTAAGCACCGTGGTAGTCGCATCTGTCATATTAAACTGCGCCTGTTTAAATGTGTTCTCCATATATTCTGTAATTCTTGTCTTAATCTCTTTTCTTCTGAATAATTGGTGTGAAGCACTTTTTCTTCCCACGAATTCTGATGCCTGATACTTTATCTCATCCTTAAGCTGTACCGGGCGAATCTTAACCCTCATCACACCTTCTTCATTCTTTACCTTCTGTCCGCTTATTGTAAGATCAATAAGCCTGTCATTAATACATTTATCTAAAAAGCTCTTTTAATTCCATATCTGCCTCATCTTTTCTTGATTTATCCTCTGGATATACATGGTTATTTTAATCTCTTTTAGACAAAAACCACAATAGCAAGTTTTATGCCTTAAAAATCATCATTAGAAATCCTCATTATATATCGGTGTTGAAAGCTGTATATCCGTCACTCCCCTTGTCTCGTCATAATTCATTGTTATATTAACATTTATCTTATTCTTTCCTATGCTTACAGAATCCTTAACGCTTTTAGCATAAGCATACACAACATATGAATCCTGTATCTGTCCCGTAGTCACAGTCTTTGCACCCAGCATCTTAAGCATCCTGCCACTGACCTCGCTCTTATCATACTGTGACATATCCCCAGCAATGCTTCCTTTCATGCTGACTGTTACATGAGTATCTATTCCATATTCCTCTAACACCTGTTTCATCACCTTTTCATAATCTGAAGTGCTCTCAAATCCCTTATACAGTTCTATATCAGTTATAAAATATTCTCCTGTACTGCTCTTTTTTATTGATATATCTGCGCTGCCATTAACTGATTGCTGTGTAAGATATATCCCTGTTTCATCCTCCGTTATATTATATCTGTTAAGCCCCAGAGCCTTTGCCATCTGTGTCATCATAAGTTTCTTTGCAGTATCCGACATTCCATTGTCAAGCTTTCCTGTCGCTGATATGTCGGCACTTATATCATAGTACACATTTTCACAAAATGTATCTACAACATCCATTGTCTCACCCTTTATGCCCTTGTATACAAGTCTGCCGGCAAAATACTGCCCATATAATTACTGCGGCTGCTATCATCAGCCCTCTGAAATCTATATATCTTTACCATATAAAAACCTCCCATCAACTGAAATATTCCCAGATAATGGAAGGTTTATACATATTATTTAATTAACAGCCTTAATTCTCGCAAGCGATCTCTTAAGCGCTGCCTCTGCTCTTACCATATCCAGATCGAGAATCATGGCTGGCAAGTCTCTTTTCAGCTCGCAGTCTCGCCTCATTAGCTCTTTCTACATCGATTTCATCTGACCATTCTGCCACCTCAGCAAGAATAGTTATCTTATCCTTGAGAATCTCTATAATTCCACCGTGTACCGCAGCTTTCTTTACATCATTACCATTGTGTATGCTAAGAACACAAGGAACAACAACTGCAGTAAGCGGAATATGTCCCGGATAAACACCTATATCGCCTTCACTGGTAGAAAGTTCAACAAATGTAGCGTCATCATGGTAGAAAACTCTGTCCGGCGTATTAACCAGAAGCTTTATTGTCTGTAAATCTGCCATTACAACCTCTTTTTTCTACTTCTCTACCTTAGCTAAAACATCATCAATTCCACCACAGTTAAGGAAGTAACTCTCTGAATGTCATCATACTTTCCTTCGATAATTTCCTTGAAGCCCTGAATAGTCTCACTTACAGGAACATATCTTCCTTCAAGACCAGTAAACTGTCCTGCAACGAAGAATGGCTGTGATAAGAATCTCTGAACCTTTCTTGCTCTTGAAACAACAAGCTTATCATCCTCTGAAAGCTCGTCCATACCAAGGATAGCAATGATATCCTGTAATTCTTTGTATTTCTGTAAGATTTCCTGAACTCCTGATCTTGCAACCTTTTGTAAAGCCTCACCAACAATTCTTTTTGGATCAAGAATTCTGATGTAGACTCTAACGGGTCAACGGCTGATAGATACCAAGCTCAACAAATCGATCTTGAAAGAACTGTAGTAGCATCCAGATGTGCAAATGTTGTAGCCGGAGCCGGGTCAGTAAGGTCATCGGCTGGTACATATACAGCCTGAACAGATGTAATATCCGTTCTTGGTAGATGTGATTCTCTCCTGAAGAGCACCCATCTCTGTCTGTAATGTTGGCTGGTAACCAACGGCTGAAGGCATACGGCCAAGAAGTGAAGAAACCTCTGAACCAGCCTGGGTAAATCTGTAGATATTATCAATGAAAAAAGAAGTACATCCTTTCCACCCTTATCTCCTGAAGTACTCAGCCATTGTAAGTCCTGCAAGACCAACTCTCATTCTTGCTTTTCCAGGTGGTTCGTTCATCTGTCCGAACACCATGGTAGTTTTCTCGATAACGCCTGATTCCATCATCTCATGATAAAGGTCGTTACCCTCTTTGTTCTTTTCTCCAACACCAGTAAATACTGAATATCCACCATGCTCAGTTGCAATATTTCTGATAAGTTCCTGAATAAGAACTGTCTTACCTACTCCGGCACCACCGAAAAGTCCTATCTTACCACCCTTCTGGTAAGGACAAAGTAAATCTACAACCTTGAATACCAGTCTCAAGAATCTCTATATTAGTTGCCTGCTCTGCAAATGCAGGTGCCTTTCTATGAATAGGCATATGCTCCTGTACTTCTGGCGCTGGCTTATTATCAATTGATCACCTAATACATTGAACATTCTTCCTAAAGTCTGTTCACCTACCGGTACAGAAATTGCACCTGTCGCCTCTGCATCCATACCTCTGACAAGACCATCTGTAGGACCCATGGCTATACATCTTACTACATCATCGCCAAGATGCTGGGCAACCTCTACAACAAGCTTACCGCCGTCATTAGTCTTAATATTGATGGCCGAATTGATTTCTGGCAGATTACCGTCTGTGAACTTAATATCAATTACAGCACCGATAACCTGAGTAATCTTACCAATATTATTGTCTGCCATTATTCCTCCATTGTTTTATTAATTGATAGCATTCGCTCCCCTGCTATAATCTCTGTAAGTTCCTGTGTAATTGAAGCCTGACGTGCTCTGTTAAACTTAAGCGACATTTATCTGATATCATATCCTCTGCATTGCTTGTAGCACTGTCCATTGCCTGCATACGTGCTCCGTTCTCACTGGCAACAGCTTCTACCATAGCTCCATATATAAGACTGCACACATACTTAGGTATAATCAGGTTAAGAGCCTCCTCTTCACCCGGCTCATAATTCATAGGTGTATTATCAGTCTCCTGCTCCATCCTGTTTCATTGAATCTGCATCAACAGGAAGCAGCTTGATAAGCTTAGGTTCATGAACCACAGTGTTCTTAAAAAGATGTATAAGCAAGATATATCTCCCGACTTCTCCACTTGTAAATGCATCAAGCACCTCATTACATATAGCCTTGGCATCTGTATACGCAGGTTCTTCAACCATATCTGAATAATCTGCTTTAATCTGATAGCCTCTTTTTGAAAGGAAATTCTTCCCTTTGTTCCTATTGCATATATAAAGTGCGTCTTCCTTAGAATATCACTACCTGTTATAAGTCTGGTAATATTAGAATTATATCCTCCGGCAAGTCCTCTGTTCGCTGTAATTGTGATAATCGCTTTCTTACTCGAATCTCCGGCTTTCAGATATTTGTGATTAATATTACCTGACTTGGCAAGCATATTCTTTTACGGTATCATACATAAGGTCGAAATACGGCTTGGTACTTTCCGCTTTCCCTTTAGCTTTCTGCAATTTAACAGTAGATACGAGCTTCATGGCTTTGGTAATCTGACCGGTACTTTGAATACTATCTTGCGTCTTTTTATGTCTCTCATTGAGGCCATAAACTATTACCTCCATTCCAAAAACATTTACTGGATAAATGTTTTCTTAAACTCCTCGATGGCAGCTATAAGTGCCTTCTCATTATCTGCTGTCAGTTCCTTAGTCTCTTTAATAGACTCTGGAATCTGTGGATACTTAGTATCAATAAAGTCAAATAATCCCTGCTCGAAATCAAGAATCCTGTCAACATCTATATCGATAACATACTTCTTGGTAACTGCATATATGATTATAACCTGATACTCAACCGGCATTGGCTTGTACTGTGGCTGTTTTAAGATCTCTCTGATTCTCTCACCCTGTGCAAGCTTTTTCCTTGGTATCAGCATCAAGCTCTGAACCAAACTGTGAGAATGATGCAAGCTCTCTGTACTGGGCAAGCTCTGTACGAATAGGAGCAGCTATCTTCTTAATAGCCTTAATCTGTGCTGAACCACCAACTCGTGATACAGACAATCCGGCATTAATAGCTGGTCTGAAGCCTGAATTAAACATCTCTGTTTCAAGATATATCTGTCCATCTGTAATAGAAATAACATTAGTAGGAATATATGCCGAAACATCCCCTGCCTGAGTCTCGATGATTGGAAGTGCTGTAAGTGAACCTCCACCGTATTCATCTGACATTCTGGCTGCTCTCTCAAGAAGTCTTGAATGAAGATAGAATACATCACCAGGATAAGCCTCTCGTCCAGGTGCTCTCTTAAGAAGAAGGAAAGTGTTCTGTACGCTGCAGCATGCTTGCTTAAATCATCATAAACAACTAATACATCTCCACCGTTCTCCATCCACTCTTCACCAATAGCACATCCTGAATAAGGAGCAATATACTGTAATGGAGCAAGTTCACTGGCTGTAGATGCCACTACTGTTGTATATGCCATTGCACCATATTCCTCAAGAGTCTTAACAATACTTGCAACAGTTGAAGCCTTCTGTCCGATGGCAACATATATACAATGTACGCCCTGACCCTTCTGGTTAATAATAGTATCAATAGCGATAGCCGTCTTACCTGTCTGACGGTCACCGATAATAAGCTCTCTTTGTCCTCTTCCGATAGGAACCATGGCATCAATAGCTTTAATACCTGTCTGAAGTGGAACGCTTACTGATTTTCTTGTAATAACGCCTGATGCAACTCTCTCAATCTTACGATACTTATCTGTAACGATTGGTCCTTTACCATCAATAGGCTGTCCTAATGCATTGACAACACTCGTCCTGTCAATGCGTCACCAACTGGAACCTCAACAACTCGTCCAGTTGTCTTAACAGTATCGCCTTCATTAACATTTCTTGAATCACCAAGTAAAACGGCACCAACATTATCCTCTTCAAGGTTAAGTACCATTCCATATACCTCGCCTGGGAACTCAAAGAAGTTCTCCCTGCATGGCCTTTTCTAATCCATGAATTCGTGCAATACCGTCTGCTACCTGAATAACAGTACCGACTTCCGATACTTCAAGTTCGGTAGAATATCTCTTTATCTGTTCTTTTATAACTGAACTTATTTCTTCTGGTCTTAAATTCATTAGCTCTATGCACCCGCTTTCTGATTAATTAAACTAACCTGTCTGATATTCCTATAACTGAATCTTCATCAGACTTCTGGAAAGTTCGTCTATTTTTATGCTTAATACTGCTGTCTACTACACGGTCACCGATTCTTATTACCATTCCGCCAATAAGACTTTCATCAACCGAATAATGCATCTGGAAATCAACATATCCTGTAGTTTCTAACAGCTTCCCAGCAACAGCCTTCTTCTGTTCATCAGTGAGTGGCTTTGCTGTGCTTACATAAGCAATTCCTATTTTCTTGTATTCGAGAACTCTCTTTCGAAAATACTCAAGTATCAACAATCTTTTTCTGTCTGTCCTTTGAGACCATGGTTATCAACAAACCTGTCATATCTCCTGAAACAAACTGAGAGAAAATGTTATTAATAATTCCTTCCTTTTCTCCTTTTCAACTTCTGGATGATTGAGCAGTCTGCCAAACTCCGGATTATCATTAAATGCTTCAATGACAGCCCCGGCCTCATCATACAGAGAATCCACATTGACTCTTCTACGGCAAGCTCAAATAAAGCATCACCGTATGTTGCTTCAATTAGCTTAGCCATGTTTTCTCACCCATTTCATTCAAAGTCTCTTCAATAAGAGCATTGCTGTCCTTCTCATCAATAGATCTGGCAACTAACTTAGATGCCATAACAGCTGCTACAGTTACAATCTGCTGTTTAACCTCATCAGCAACCTTCTGCTTCTCAAGTTCAGCTTCAACATTAGCTCTTTCTATAATTCTTGCTGCCTCAGCCTTGGCTTCATCAATGATTTTGGTCTCATTGTGCATAGCAGTCTTTCTTGCATCACTAAGAATCTGTTCTGCCTCCTTGTGGGCATCCTTTAACTTAGCCTCATATTCTGCTTTAAGGGCGCTCGCTTCCTTCTTATCGTTCTCAGCGTTCTCCCTGTCACTTGTTATCTTGTCTTGTCTCTTCTTTAACATATTCCTTACAGGATTGAAAAGAATAAATGTAAGTAAAAAAGAAACAGTACAAATACATTGACTGCAGTTACTGCTGCATCAAAAGGAGCTGCGATCCAGACCGAATAATCGTCCATCAGCCGCTATGGCAACAAATGTATTTCCTGACAAAATTCAATTGTAGGCCTCCTTTCTATTATCTTCGCACCTCTTCTTAGTTTCCGAAAGGCTTAACGAACATTAAGATAATAGCTACGGCAAAACCGTAAAGACCTGTTGTCTCGGCTACGGCCTGTCCAAGAAGCATTGTTGAAGTAATATCAGACTTAGCTCCCGGGTTACGTCCTACTGCAGATGCACCATAACCTGCTGCGATACCCTGACCAACACCAGGACCAACACCTGCGATCATCGCAATACCTGCTCCAATTGCTGACATAGCACTAATAAATTCACTTCCTGAAATATTCATTTAAAAAATCCTCCGTCTAATAAAAAATATTTGCCGTTAATCGGCTATCTTGTCGTTAACATAAACCATAGTTAACATGCAGAATACATACGCCTGAATGCAGCCTGAGAATAAATCAAAGTACGCATGCAGAACTGCCGGGTATGCAACTGTGAATGGACTGAGCAAATCATATATCAATCCCATAAGAACTGTTCCTGACATTACATTACCAAAAAAGACGTAATGATAATGATAACGGAACTGCAAATTCACCAATAAGGTTAATCGGGAATAAAAACCATATCGGTTGGAATAATGCTGTAAAGTGCTTAATCCTGTTCTTCTTGATACCATTGAACTGAACCAGTATAAATGTTATCAGACCAAGACACAGAGTAACACCATAATCAGCCGTTGGTGGTCTTAACCCAAACAAACCGGATATGTTAGATATTATTATAAACAAGAATAATGTGGATATATAATTCACAAACTTGTTGGCATTCTTACCCATAATACCATCAACCATAGTGCCTAACATCTCAACGATGATTTCTATGGCATTCTGAAACATTCCCGGTGTATCTGAAGCATCGACTTTATTAATCTTAATCCTTGCTATTACAGCCATAACAAGAATAAAGACTGATACCAGCAGCAGAGCCACATGTGTTGTGTCAATGTTCAATGAAACGCCATTCAGCTTAAATGTGTACAGCGTCTTAATCATGAAACTTGAATCTCCGGCCACCATCGTAGTCAAACTCTCGCTTCCCACCTACTCACTCTCCTTTTCTATTATATTTTTTTATCAGTCTGAGGAAACTCCCCAGTACTGTTTTCCCCTTTTGCGGACCTTTTCTTGTCCAGTAAAGGCGACAGATATGCCGCTATCTTCTCTGAGAACATGCCAATAATTGCACACAGCAGATCTCCTGCCTTAAAGATATACAATAATGCAAGCAGTATTATCATTACAAGAAATCTTACAATGTACCCAAATACAAGTGTTGAAGACTGCTTATGCCCACCATACACAACCTTTCGTATAGTAAAGCTTAAATGAAATGAACTGAATACAGCATATAAACATCCCGCAAGCAGTCCCACTGCACACATTATCTTATTCGGAACAGCAATAAATATAATTATCTGGGCAACAACAAGATAAATACATTCTATAAGCAGCATTCCCGGAAGAGCTTCATTAATATCTTTAATTCTTTTTAACATAAATCACCTCTTAATTTCACTGGAATCTTTTTTTCTGCCTCTTTCTGTATTCCTCTACCTTTCTGTCGATTTCATCCTGCTGTGCCTTATCTTTCTTAAGCTTCTCCTGTCGTATTGTGTCCATTGCCAGAACATATGCATTTCTTGCACCTGCTGCCATCCCAATAAAAAGCAGTGGAACCGTAAACCATGTTCCAAACCTTTATCAAGCCATATTCCAAGTGCCAGACATAAAAATGTTGGCACCATCACACATATAGCGAGCTGGGATATCAGTACAATATTTCGTAATGCTTTGCTATCATTCTTCATATCATGTTCCTCAAAAAGTCTGCATTAATTTTACCAATTTATAGGTATATTTTTTCAACCCTTTTTTATTGAAATTTAATTAATCTGCTGATATAATTTTGTCATTATATTTTGTGTATTATTAACTATACCCGAAAAGGGGGGATTTTATATGCCTACATTATACAGAAAAAGACTTATTCCTGATGAATGCGTTAATCTTAAGGACGATAACATAATATTCTTTAGATTCTGATACTATTGTGACCAGTTGGAACACATTCCGTCCCAAAGCTGAATTCACACATGGAACATCATATTATGTTATTAATGAAGGGTTTAAGATAAGCAAATTCTATAAAGCAGACAACTCTCTTGCATATATCTATTGTGACATTATTGACACTTCTTATGATGCTGTCTCTGATACATATATATTCACTGATCTTTCTTGCAGATGTCATAATTGAGAATAACGGGCGTGTCCGTGTTGTCGACCTTGATGAATTAGGCGATGCACTTACAGAGAATATTATAAGCTGTGAGCTTATGTCTGATGCGCTTCACAAGCTTAACAAGCTTCTTACCGCCATCTATAACGGTACCTTTAATGAATACATCAGAATTCTTGAATCACATGAATAACAAGTTCTAAAGGGTCTGGAAACCTTATTCGTTTCCAGACCCTTTTTACATGTCAATTGTTATTGTGCGACCTGTTCTTTCATACTTGTAATATCTGACACCTGCGGCATTAAGCATTCTCTTTGATGCAATTACAGATGCAGTATCTGCATATTTATCGCAGTCATAGACAATCGTCTTAATACCTGCCTGAATAATTGCCTTGGCACATTCATTACATGGAAAAAGTGTTACATAAAAGCTTGGCATTATCAAGGCTTCCGCCGCTGTAATTAAGAATCGCATTAAGCTCACTATGAGTTGTATAGAAATACTTATTATCTTCACCATCTCTGTTCCATGGAAACTCATCATCTGAACAGCCGCTTGGCAATCCGTTATATCCCATGGACAATATCTTATTATCCTGAGCTTACTATACACGCACCAACCTGTGTATTGGGGTCTTTGGACCTCATACCGGAAAGTGTTGCAATTCCCATGAAATATTCATCCCATGATATATAATCTTTTCTCTTATCGCCCATTTATTAATCCTCTAACATGCTGATTCTTCTTATATGTCTCTCATCATTAGAAAACTTGGAATCTAAAAACGTATCTGCTATTCTGAAAGCAAGCTCTGGTCCGATAACTCTTGCGCCCATACATAATACATTGGCATTGTTATGTTCCTTAGTAGCCTGTGCTGAGAAGCAGTCGCTGCATAATGCTGCTCTTATTCCCTTAATCTTATTAGCAGCCATGCTCATTCCTATTCCTGTTCCGCAAAGAAGAATTCCTTCCTCACACTCGCCCGAAAGAATAGCCTCAGCTACCTTCTTGGCATATACAGGATAGTCGCATGAATCCTTAGTATATGTGCCATAATCCTTACACTCAACACCTCTCTTCTTAAGATGTTCTATAAGCTGCTCCTTTAATTCTAATGCTCCATGATCACAACCAATTGCTATCATTGTTCTTCTCCTTTATCTTCTTTTTTCTTCTGACAACCCATCCAGATACTCTGCAACCTTGCCAACCAGCCTGCATATCATTTCAAAACATGCATTATATTCCTCAATGCCTTTTCCATATGGGTCTTTAATGTCCTGTTCAGGCTCTCCTGCATATTCACTCAGAGTATATACATTAATTGCCTCACTGTATTCATCATATATCTTCTGTTTCATATGCGAATTCATAGCCAGTACAAGTGTATCATTTCCGAAATCCTCATTCAACAACTGTTTTGCTGAATTGTTCGGAATTATCATATTATGCTTGGCTGCAACAGCAACCGCCTTCGGATTATATGGTTCTGGGAAAAGCACCACCATCCCTCTGGATTCCGATATAATATCCTGTTTAAGATTAGCCATAACAGTTGCCGCCATCGGACTTCTGCATGTATTTCCATTACATACGAATATCATCTTGTCAAATGTGTTCATAGGAAATCCTCATATCTTCATTATTTAAAAAATGTATTAATCCAGTTTAACTATTTTATGCCCGGCTGCCTTGATAAGTCTGTTCATAACAGCCTGTCCCACATTCTTTGTCTCAAAACTTTCTGAGTAAACATACTCTACTTTCTGCTTGTCAAAGTCCCTTAATTATCGCATACAGGTTTCTTGCAACACTCAGCTCATCATCCTTTATGTCCTGCTGAAACAATATCATTGCATATATATTTATCTTTTGTCTCATCAGTTGCCATAACTGCACATCTGTGACCTTCTGCTTCTTTTTTTCTGACACCTGGCTGTTAATATACTGGACAACCTTTTCATGTGGACCTTCAACAATAGTCACATCAGCATTCGGTGCATAGTGCTTGTATTTCATTCCCGGTGCCTTAGGTATCACGCCTTCTTTAAGGCTTCCCATAATTGCCGGATCAATTATTGTTTTTCCAATAGCTTCCTCAAACATAGCCTGTGTAATATAGCCAAAGGTCTTAATATAGTCGGTACTTCCTCACTAAGATCAATAATCGTAGACTCCACACCTATATCTACAGTATCATCCTGAATAATCATATCTATTCTTCCAGATAAATCATTAATTACATGCTCTGCCCTTTGTTGGGCTTTGGCTTTCCTGTATGTATTGGCACTTGGTGCAGCTATATATACTCTGAGCTTCTTATAAGCTCTGCTGCAACAGGGTGGCTTGGCATTCTTATCGCAACCGTTCCAAGCCCCCTGTTATGGAATCAGGTACTTTTATCCTTTTTCTTAAGAATCATTGTAAGCGGACCCGGCCAGAATTTTTCTGCCAGCACAAGTGCCTTATCTGGTACCTCTTTGGCTAAATCATATAATGCATTAACATCTGCAATATGCACTATAAGCGGATTATCAGAAGGTCTTCCCTTAGCAGCATATATCTTGGCTGAAGCTTTCGCATCAAGTGCATCCGCACCAAGTCCGTATACAGTCTCTCTGTAGGAAAAGCCACAAGCCCTCCCGCTCTTAGAATCTGTCCTGCCTGTTCATATATTTTCTTATCTTCTTCTGTGTGTGTTATCTTCTTTATTATTGTTTCCATAAAACCTTTCGCCAGCTTTCATTACTTCATATTCATCATCAGATATTCTATTATACCACAATACAGAGCATCAGCCACTTTTTCCTGATATTCTTCCGTACACAGTCTCTGCTCCTCTTCTGGATTAGACAAGAAACCACACTCTGATATAATTGTCGGAAGCTTGGAATGAAGCAGTATGTAATAATTAACATCTGACTTAATCTGCCTTGTTGTACCTAACTTCTCACCAAGAATTCCTTGCATTATCTGTGCTATTCTTTTTACTTTCCTCAGACTTCTTATAATAAAATACCTGTGCACCTTCTGCCTTAGGTGTGACATAACTGTTCTGATGGATACTAATTACCATATCTGCACCACTGCTATTGATTATATCACATCTTCTTTCCAGGTCAGCTTTCTTTTTTACTCTTATCGGACTCCACACTTAAATCATCATCTGTGTCCCTTTGTCATAATAACATTAATCTGAGCATCTTCAAGCCGTTCCTGTAATTTTTTTGCAATTGCAAGATTAATCTCTTTTTCATTTGTTCCCGCAACCCCCACTTTACCTTAGTCTGCGCCACCATGCCCACTATCAATAACGATACATTTTTCAGAAAAATTAATATTCATCTCAACGACTTCACCATCACCTGCATCATCTGACAAATGTTGTCTCTCCTGCACATCTTCACTTTCTTTGCTGCCTTTTGCCACTGGCCTTTAATGGCAGAAGTACATTGGCTGTCATGTAGACAGCAACAAGTAGTATTATTGACATAAACGGCAGAAGAAGTGTCCTGCTTATATATCAGCTTTTTCTGGCATAACAACTCCGAAACCTGTAATTTTTACTAATTTATTACAGAAGGTTTATGCATATTACTTTTATTTATTATATTTGCTGATAACTGGCCATACTGATGACTTCTCAAGACCTAATTTCCAGCCTGCAACACCTGCCACATTATTTTCCTGTATAACCTGCATCTTGGCCTCTATTGATTTCTCTTCTTCAAACCATATCTGTCTTGTGGCATTTCCCACAGTATATGAAGCAACATACTGTCCCACAGTCATCATTCCACAATGCAACCTGTCCGTCACTGTTTAACTGGTCAACTGCTGCCTGCATACCAACAGCCCTGCTTGTTGTGTTTCCATCTGTTGTTGTCCATATTCTTGTATAAAATGGAATACCTGCTATTACATGTTCCTTACCAACAAGCTGTACTGTATCCCTCAACTGCCTCCCTTTACAAATGGAAGTGAAGCTACAGAACCGGCATCTGTTCCTGCATAGTGTTCATCATATGCCATTACAATAACATAATCAACGAATCTTGACTGTTCTTTAAATTATAGCATCTGTTATATGCCTCTGGCTTATAGTTATCTGTTGACAACACAAGGCCTTTTCTTTCACATGCAATCGACAATTCTCTTACAAACTGCAGATAATCTTTTGGCATATGCACTCTTAATATTCTCACAATCAAGATTAATTCCGTCAAATCCATATTTTTTCTGCATCATTAATAAGTGTATTAAACCATGTTGGTTCTTGCCTTTCTTACTTGAATAAAGTGCAGCAAAATCCACATTTGTATCAAAATCACTTACAAGCGCCCATACATCTGTCCCCCTCTGATGCATTTTATTGACCAGCCCGGCCGATGCATAACATGACATATTGCCTGATGAATCTGTAACCGAATACCATGTTGGTGCAAGCACATTAACACCTGACGCTGTAGCAATATTATTGTCTATTCCTGAATTGCCAGCCACTCCGCTTACCTGAAACCAAGCAAGCGTAATCTTATCATCTTTCATATTATAATTATGAGTCTCATAATTCTTTTTCTTCTCTTATATACGCAAATGTATCTGATGCCTCTGATTTCTTTATATATCCTGTATAACCTGTCGCTGTTGTCACCTTTATCCAGTCGTCAAGGTCATCCTCGTACACTAATCTGTTCCCCTTCTGCACATACTCAAGAACAGGACTTTTGATTCCACCTCTGTATCTTACAGCAGTCTTTTTTTCTGTGCAGTTACATACTGCTTTTTCTTCTCTTTCGAGAGTTATGTTAATCCTTTTCCGGCTCATTGCCATATTCATATTCACAATCTGTATGCTCTGCAACATATTCCCAGTTGACATAACATTTTCCCTCTGATTCCACTACAACAGAATAATCTGTATTGTATGTCTTACCTGTATCGTCCGTATATACATTTTCGCCTTTCTTATATGTATACATATATTCCGAATCCGAATATAATACTGCGTCACTTTCTGTATCATAATAAAATCCGACGTTAATATTATCTGCTATAAATTCCTGTGGAAGATAATACCGGCCTTCATATATAATTCCAGTATCTGGATACAGTTCTCCATCTATTATAACAAAAACCTTATCCGTATTCCTGTCTATGCCATAATATGTATAACCACTCATCTTCTCTTTGGCAGGTGTATATCTCACTATAATAAACATTACTGCCACGACAATAATCAGTACCAATGCCGCCGCTGCAATAGTAATTCCCTTAATCCTTTTATTAACTTTTATTTTCATCTGTCTGCCTTTCTTATTCACTACAATTATAATATTGTACCACCTGATACAATACTGTTAGTAAAGGCATACCTTTATCACAGATTTTCCATAATAAAGATATGCCCTGAACTTAATCATACACTACGCAAAAGGAATCAGATAGGGGCATGATTTGCGATATATTTTCTTTTTTAGACCTTTAAATCAGACATAAATGAAATTTTTAAAGTTACAACCTGCTTCAAAGCCTTTTATGGCACTTCCCCTCATCTCAAAAGGGTTTTCCTCCATAGGTGCTTTATATGCTCTGAGTTCGAATTCACGTTCCATGCCCCTTGCTCGTTTTTCCTGCCACGTAACTGAAACTATAGGCATGTTTTTTAACACTGTAGATTCTTCTTATCCGCCCCAGTCTCTTTATACATTCTCCATATTTCCATGGAACCATTGATCCAACAAGAATACGGCATTCGCAAGACATAACATCTCTTAAGCCATCTGCAAGTTTTTTTCTTTCAGGCCAGCAAGATTAATCTCTACTATAACCACGTCATAATACTCTGATATAACATGGACGAAACCTTCTCTTACACCTCCAAAGAAGTCTATCCCCTTATATGAAAAACCCCCCGTCTGCTGCCAGCATAATTCCTGACTTTTTACCAACCTGTTCTTGCTCTTTGATTCTGTCAAATGAATCATCAAATCCAGCACTTACTATAGCTGTTTTCAGATGCAGTCCGTTAGAAAAATAATTAGCAAGCATGATACCAAGTTGCGTTGTTCCGGCACCGCTGCATAAACCAATCAGTCCGACAGTCTTATAATTCATAGCCGCTTCATCATTATCTGCTTTTCTTTTTCTTAACCCCTTTAAAATATCTGATACTACTAATCTTCTCATATAACCTGCCAATACACTCCTTTTAATCTATCAGGTCTGCAATCTTCCCATAATTCAGAAAGGTTATCCTGTAAGAAATCATTCATTGTTTCGTCAAATATAGGATTATCCTCGCACCAGTCATATATGCATGGCTCACGATAACATTTTTTACCTTTCAGCATATCTGTTAATTCATAAAACTGTGTGGCACTTCACAAGATTCAGCATATAAACCCTGTCTTCTTTTAGTTTTTCTTAACCTTTTATTCTCTTTCGCATATATGCTTTCCAGTCACACAAACTTCTATATATGCATAATTCTCAACAGCAATATCCATAATATCCTTATCATTTTCCAGCTCCCGCATACTATGTCCTGAATCAACAAGAATAATATCCGTTTTCTGCGCACTCACCGATATTGCTCCATTATAATCTGGAATTATCCTTATGCCCTTATATATATAAGAGCCATCTTCCATAAGTCCGTTTTTTAAAAACGGCGGAAGTACACGCCTGTTTCCAGACCTGTCAACGACAACACAACTAATTCCATTTTTCTTAAAAAAATGTGCCATACACATTACCGTATGCGTAGTTCCTATACCTG
>VOFJ01000692.1_pt1 | contig 27176 bp, 34 predicted proteins | sample 5384081 | NCBI WGS metagenome assembly VOFJ01 (sample SAMN12384729, study PRJNA508395) | human gut metagenome | isolation source: healthy gut I | host: Homo sapiens | reverse complement strand
CAATTGTACTTCGTTCAGTTACGTATTGCTAAATTTATTGATTTTTTGTGAACGCCTATGATATAATACAAAAGCTGGTTCCGCAGAGCACGGTGATTTTGTCAAACCGGACGATGATCCCCGCGCAGAACGCCTGAGCGGGCGTCTGTGGGACCGAACCGAAACGAAAGCGCAACGCGGCAGGTGAGAAGCGCCGTTTGCCCAACGGCGGCCGCTGGCGCGGTTTCGTTTCCAACTCCGCATACGGGGCTCCCTCCCGGATACGGAGCGTCCACAGCTTGTTGCACTGATCTGTTATGCAGAAAGGAGGGCAATCGGAAGAGACCTTGTGTGTGGGGATGATCTCCGCCGTGCGGCGGCGGTCGTCTCAGGTATCGTTCGAGCTTACGCAACAAACTAAAATCTTATTTTTAAAGAGAGAGGTATCATTCATGGCAAACGAAAAGAAAACCGTTCGGGAACCCAGTTTTATTCTGGCGTTAGTTCCCATCGTGGCGATGATCGGGTTCATGCTTTACTGCTTCCACGGTCATTCCGAAACCGGCTATCATGACGCGCACCTGCCCCTGGTCATGTCCATCATCGTCGCCTGCATCGTCGGCTTCATCTGCGGCCACTCCTTCCAGGAGATGCTCGCCGGTATGGTCGAGCGTCTGGCTGCTTCCATGGAAGCCGTTCTGATCCTCGCCACCGTCGGCTTCCTGGTCTCGAGCTTCATGGCCTCCGGCGCGATCCCTTCCCTGATCGTCTACGGTCTTGACCTGCTGACCCCGAAGCTGTTCCTGCCCGTTGGCTGCATCCTCTGCGCGATCGTCGGCATGGCCTGCGGCTCCTCCTGGACCACCACCGCCACCATCGGTCTTGCGTTCCTCGGCATCGGTGCCGGCCTCGGCATCCCCGCCCCCATTACCGCCGGTATGATCATCTCCGGCGCGTATGTCGGCGACAAGTTCTCCCCCCTGTCCGATACCACCAACCTCGCCGCCGCCGTCGCGGAGACCGGCCTGTTCGATCACGTCACCGCGATGGTCTCCACCACCGGCCCGACCCTGCTGCTCTCCCTCATTCTCTACACGATCCTCGGCCTGAACGTTGACACCAGCGCGTATGACGCTACAGTCGCCGAAGGCATCCAGGAAGCGTTCCGCGGCGCCTTCACCATCAGCCCCATCCTGCTCCTCCCCATCATCGTCGTTATCGTGATGTGCATCCTGCGCGTGCCCGGCCTGGTCGGTATCGCCATCTCCGTTGCCACCGCGACCATCTTCATGATGATCTTCCAGTCCACCGACATCTACGGCTCCCGCGCCCTGGGCGACATCTTCAACATGCTGCACAACGGTATCGTCGTTGAGACCGGCAACGACGTCGCTGACTCCATCCTCGGCAAGGCCGGCGGTATGAACGGCACCATGTGGACCATCAACCTCATCCTCCTCGCGCTCGCCTACGGCGGTGCTCTGGAGCGCTGCGGCTGCGTCGAGCGTCTGTTCGGCGGCCTGAAGCACAAGATCCACTCTGTCGGCAGCCTCATCCTCGCGACCCTGCTGACCTCCATCTTCTGCGACGCCACCATGTGCGACCAGTTCCTCGGCATCGGCGTTCCCGCCCCCATCTATGCTGACAAGTATGATGAGCTCGGCCTCGGCCGCAACATGCTCTCCCGTACTCTGGAAGACGCCGGTACCCTCTGGGCCGTCATGTTCCCCTGGACCGGCTGCGGCGCTTATCAGCAGGGCGTGCTCGGCATGAGCTCCTTCGTCTTCTTCCCCTATGCCTTCGTCAACCTGCTCAACCCCATCTATGCCTATGTCACCGCCATGCTCGGCCGCAACATCTTCTGGGCTGACGGTTCCTACACCAACCTGTTCGGCAAGACCAAGGCCGGCAAGCCCGCCGGTGCTCCCGAAGAGGCCCACCAGAAGGCTCTCGCCGCTCTCGAGGCCCGCCGCGCTGCCGGCAAGGCCCCCAAGATCAACGCGTAATTTACTTCTTACATAAGGCGTGCGTCCCGCACGCACGCCTTACCCCGTTTTAGAAAGGAACTGCCGCCGTGAGACAAACGCTTCCCTGGGAATCCGTCCCGCCCCCGATCTACGTTTCGCGCCCGCCCAAGCCGCGGAAAAAGTGGGTCACCGTCGGCGGCTGGATACTGGTCGTCCTCCTGCTGCTGTTCGGCCTGATGTCCAAGCGGAGCAACCTTCCGCTTTCGGTCATCTCCTTTGGGTTAGCCCTTCTGTATACGCTGACGCTTCTGACGAAGAAGGACGCCGTGGTCACCACCCGCGGACTTGAGATCTTCTATCAGATGCAGATCACGACCCAGTACGACTTCTTCCCCTGGGAGCAGATCAATTCCATCGTCACCGAGGACCGTAAGCACCCGGATCTGATCCGTCTGCACATCGGCTACAGCTCGATGGAAAAGGCGCTGTTCTTCACCCGCTCCGATGCGGAGGCCATCATCAAGCTGGCGAAGGAGAAAAACCCCGCCATCCGCGTGTTGGACTATGAAGCCGCCTCGAAGCAGGCCTCCAAAAAACGGAAAAAGAAATAACGCACAAAGGACCGCCGGTGTTCCGGCGGTCCTTTTTCATGCTCCGCCCGCGCCGCAGCCCTCTCTTTTCTCCGCCGCTTTTCGTTCGGTCTGTGATAGCACAGCAGCACAGCGCCGTAATATAGTGACACCGCACAATATTACAGAAAAATTAACAGCAATTCCTATTGATTTTGCACAAAATTTGTGCTATCCTAAAGCCATCAACCAAACCACACCACCTTTGGCTGAGTCAACTCACCGGCAGGTGCGCCGGACGTCATGGGCAGACGTCTATCGAAGCACAGCCTCCGGAAAAAGCTTCTCACATCACAGCATCGAGATCGTGCCATTCGGCAACTATTAAGAAAAGAGGCAACTACCATGATCATGAATCCCACCGCGATCAAGCACGTTGTGGTCGACGGCCACAGCCTGACGCTTGAATCCTTTGTCGCCATCGCGCGCTACAACGCCACGGTCGAGCTGGCCCCTTCCGCTCTCGAAGCGATGCAGAAGTCCCGCGCGCTCGCCGAGAAGATCGCCGCCGAGGGCCGCGTGGCCTACGGCATCACCACCGGCTTCGGTGAGTTCCAGAAGGTCGCCGTCCCCAAGGAGATGAGCAACCAGCTCTCCACCAACCTGATCCTCAGCCACTGCACCGCCGCCGGCGAGCCTTATGCCGACGAGATCGTGCGCGGCATGATGCTCCTGCGCGCCAACGCCCTGTGCGGCGGCGTGAGCGGCGTGCGCCCCCTCCTCGTTGAGATGCTTCTCGAGATGCTCAACAAGGGCGTTACCCCCGTCGTTCCCCAGAAGGGCTCCCTCGGCTCCTCCGGCGACCTCGCGCCTCTCGCTCACATGACGCTGCCCATGCTCGGCAAGGGCGAAGCCATGTATGAGGGCGTGAAGATGACCGGTGCGGAGGCGATGGCCAAGGCCGGCATTGCCACCCTCGACACGCTCGTGTCCAAGGAAGGCCTCGGCATGACCAACGGCACCTGCGCGATGACCTCCGTCGGCGCGCTGGCCCTGTACGATTCCATCTGCGCCGCCCAGCTCGGCGACGTGATCGCGTCCCTGTCCATGGAGGGTCTGACCGGCCTTCGCAACGCTTTCGATCCCCGCATCCATCAGGTGCGCGGCCAGAAGGGCCAGATGCTCGTCGCCGCGAATATGCGCAAGCTGCTCGCCGGCTCCGAGATCCTGGACAACTGCCAGTCCGACCGCGTGCAGGACGCTTATGCCCTGCGCTGCATCCCGCAGCTGCACGGCGCCTGCCGCGACGCGCTCGAGTATGTCCGTGAGAAGGTCGAGATCGAGCTCAACGCCGTCACCGACAACCCGCTGATGTTCCTCGACGACGAGGCCGTTATCTCCGGCGGCAACTTCCACGGCGAACCCATGGCTCTCCCGTTCGACTTCCTCGGCATCGCCGCCAGCGAGATCGCCGACGCGTCCGAGCGCCGCACCGAGCGCATGGTCAACCCCGCGCTCAGCAACGGCCTGACCGCCTTCCTCACCACGCAGGCGGGCGTCAACTCCGGCTTCATGATCGTCCAGTACGCCGCCGCCTCCATGGTCAGCGAGAACAAGGTCTACGCGCATCCCGCCTCCGTGGACTCCATCCCCTCCTCCGCCAACCAGGAGGACATCGTCTCTATGGGCACCACCGCCGCCCGTAAGGCCAAGATGATCCTGCAGAACACGCAGGACGTCCTCGCCGACGAGCTGCTGACCGCCTGCCAGGCCATCGACATCCGCCGCCGCCTGAACACCCACGGTCAGGGCCTCACCCCGCTGCACGAAGCCATCTACCAGCACGTCCGCAAGGAAGTCGCGTTCTACGAAGTGGACCGCGAGATCTGGCCCGACATCCGCGCGGTGGAGAAGATGATCCGCTCCGGCGAGCTGCTCGACATCGTCAAGGAGTATATCCCCGACTTCGAGTAATTTTCCGAGTTGACACATTTCCCGAGAAGGTGTAAAGTCTTTCCAAGACTTTACACCTTCTTTTTTTAAGTGGCATACGAAAAAAGCAAGGAGGCATCTCTATGAAGCTCAACGCCCTGCGCGCCGATCCCGCCGGAAACATCACGCTTTTTGTCCTCGACCCCATCGAAAGGGAACGCCGCGCGGCGCTCGCCGCCGAGCTGATGCGCCGGCTGCCTGATATGAAGATCGATCAGGTCGGCTTTGCCTGCCCCGCGGACGCGGACACTGACGGCCGCATGGAGATGATGGGCGGCGAGTTCTGCGGCAACGCCACCCGCGCCTATGCGATGTACGTCGCGCGGCAGCGGGGCGGTCTCTCCGAAGTAAGGCTCCGCGTCAGCGGCTGCGATCACGTCGTCACCGCCGCGGTCGATCTTGCGCGGGGCGCCGCCCGCGCCGAAATGCCGCTCCCGCGCGCCGTGCGCGCGGCGGAGGTCGAGGGTCATGCGGGCACGCTGGTCGACCTCGCCGGCATTGCCCACCTCGTGATCGAGGGCATCGCGCCGAGCGAGGACTTCTTCCGCGCCGCCGAGCCGCTGTTCTCTGCCATCGAGGGGCTGGACGCCTACGGCGTCATTTTCCTCGACCGCACGAGCCACCGCATGACGCCGCTCGTCAAGGTCGTGGATACCGGCACCCTCGTCTGGGAGGGGAGCTGCGGCAGCGGCACCATCGCCTGCGCCGTCGCCGAGAGCACAGGGCTCGCGGACGGCCTCTTTGAGCAGGACTATTTCCAGCCCGCAGGCGTCGTCCGCGCGAGCATCGAGCGCCGCGGCGGCGCGGTTGTTTCCGCCGCCATCGGCGGCCCCGTCACCCTCGACGAGCCCGTGTGCATCACGCTGTAAGCCCTCGCCGACCGAACGCTTAAAATTTTTAACCGATACCGAAAAAGTGGCTCGTGAAAGTTGTTTACCTTCCTCCTGCATTTTGGTACAATACTCACAAGTTATCCGGCCGGGAAAACCGCACTCTTCAACATATTGTATCAGGAGGTACCTTCACATGACCGATATTGAGATCGCCCAGGCGCACGAAATGAAGCCCATCACTGAGATCGCCGCTGCCGCCGGCATCGACGAGCAGCACCTCGAGCTTTACGGCAAGTACAAGGCCAAGCTCGACCTTCACCGAGATCCGCAAGCTGCCCCGCAAGGCGAAGCTGATCCTCGTCACCGCCATCAGCCCCACGCCCGCGGGCGAGGGCAAGACCACCACCTCCGTCGGCCTGGCCGACGCGCTCAACAAGATCGGCAAGAAGACCATGGTCTGCCTGCGTGAGCCCTCCCTCGGCCCCGTGTTCGGCGTCAAGGGCGGCGGCGCGGCGGGCGGCGGCTACGCCCAGGTCGTCCCGATGGAGGACATCAACCTCCACTTCACCGGCGACTTCCACGCCATCGGCGCGGCGAACAACCTGCTCGCCGCCATGCTGGACAACCACATCCAGCAGGGCAACGCCCTGAACATCGACCCCGCCGCATCGTCTGGAAGCGCGCGGTCGATATGAATGACCGTCAGCTCCGCCACATCATCGACGGTCTCGGCGGCAAGGCCAGCGGGCGTGCCGCGCGAGGACGGCTTTGAGATCACCGTCGCCAGCGAGATCATGGCCGTGCTGTGCCTGTCCTCCGACCTCGCCGACCTCAAGGCGCGCCTTGCCAAGATGGTCGTCGCCTATACCTACGACGATCAGCCGTCACCGCGCACGACCTCAAGGCCGAGGGCGCGATGGCTGCGCTCCTGAAGGACGCCATCAAGCCCGAACCTTGTTCAGACGCTCGAGGGCACGCCCGCCTTCATCCACGGCGGCCCGTTCGCCAACATTGCTCACGGCTGCAACTCCCTGCAAGCCACGGAAACGGCCATGCGCCTGAGCGACTACACCGTCACCGAGGCAGGCTTCGCCGCCGACCTCGGCGCCGAGAAGTTCCTCGACATCAAGTGCCGCGCCGCCGGCTTCCACCCCAACGCCGTCGTCATCGTCGCCACCGTCCGCGCCCTCAAGTACCACGGCGGCGTGCCTAAGGCCGAGCTGAACAATGAGAACCTCGAGGCCCTTGAAAAGGGTCTGCCGAACCTCCTCCAGCACGTTGACAACGTCAAGAACGTCTACGGCCTGCCCTGCGTCGTCGCCGTCAACGCCTTCCCGACCGACACCGCCGCCGAGCTTGCGCTCGTCGAGAGCAAGTGCCGCGAGCTGGGCGTCAACGTCCGTCTGAGCGAGGTTTGGGCCAAGGGCGGCGAGGGCGGCAAGGCGCTCGCCGAGGAGGTCGTCCGCCTCTGCGAGGAGCCCGACCACTTCCAGTACGTCTACGACGTGAACGACAGCATCGAGGCCAAGCTCAACGCCATCGCCACCAAGGTCTATCACGCTGACGGCGTCATCATCTCCGCCCCCGCGAAGAAGCAGCTCAAGCAGCTCACCGACCTCGGCTTTGATAATCTGCCCATCTGTATGGCCAAGACCCAGTTCTCCTTCTCCGACGACGCGGGCAAGCTCGGCGCGCCCCGCGGCTTCAAGATCACTGTGCGCGACCTCAAGGTCAACGCCGGCGCGGGCTTCCTCGTCGCCAAGACCGGCGACATCATGACCATGCCGGGTCTGCCCAAGATCCCGTCCGCCGAGAAGATCGACGTGGACGAAAACGGCAGGATCACGGGCCTGTTCTAAAATTTACACACCCCTAAGGAGGGACTTTCCATGAAAATTGCGGATATGAAGGTCACGGAGCTCATCAACGCGGTCGGCTCCGACGCGCCCGCCCCCGGCGGCGGCGCGGTCGCGGGTCTGGCGGGCGGCATCGGCGTCGCGCTGACCATGATGGTCAACGGCCTCACACTCTCCAAAAAGGGCTTTGAGGACGACCGTGAGCGCATTCTCGACGCCATCGCCAAGGGCAACGAGCTCAAGGAGCGCTTCGTGGACGTGATGAACCGCGACAGCGAGGTGTTCGACGTGCTCATCGAATCCCTCGCCCTGCCCAAGGAGAATGACGCCCAGAAGGCCATTCGCCGCGGCGCGGTGCAGGCGAGCTTCCGCAACTGCACGGAGGTCCCCCTGACGATGATGGAGGTCTGTCTGGAATCCATCGACCTGCTCGCAACGCTCGTCGGCACGACCAATCCGAATGTCGTGAGCGACCTCGGCATTGCGGCGCTGACGCTCAAGACTGCCATGCAGAGCGCGTGGCTCAACGTCCTCATCAACCTCTCGTCCCTCAAGGACAAGGAGTACGCGGACGAGTGCTGCCACAAGGGCGAGGCCATGCTGGCCCACGCCATTCCGCTCGCCGAGGAGAGCTACGAAAAGGTCCTCAAGGTCATCGAAAAGAAATAAGGCAGAAGGGCGCAGCCAAATGGCCGCGCTCTTCCTCCGTAAAAGGGAAAAGGGGCTTCGACCGGTTGGTCGAAGCCCCTTTTGCTCTCTGTTCAGTTGATCTGCTTGCGGCGGCTCAGGTTCATCGTGCCGTCCTGCATGTCCTGAATGCTGTCGAGGCTCTTGCCCGTGCCCTCGGCCACGCACTGGATGGCGTTCTCGGCCACCATGGCGTGGATGCCGGTGCGGGCGGTGACGAGCTTATCAAAGCCGCGGACTAAGCTGCCGCCGCCGGTCATGACGATGCCGTTGTTCGAAATATCGGCCACGAGCTCGGGCGGGGTCTTTTCAAGCACGAGGTGGACCTCCTCCATGATGCGCTCGACGGGCTCTTCAAAGGCCTCGAGCATTTCCGCAGACGAGACGGAGATGAGCTCGGGAAGGCCCGTGATAAGGCTTCTGCCCTTGACCTCCATGGTCATTTCCTCTTCCGGCGGGAAGACGCAGCCGATCTCCATCTTCATCTCCTCCGCGGTGCGCTCGCCCATCAGCACGTTGTGCTTGCGGCGCATATACTTGACGACGGCCTCGTTGAACTGGTCGCCGGCGACCTTGATGGAGGCCGATTCGACCACGCCGGAGAGGAAATGACCGCAATATCGCTCGTGCCGCCGCCGATGTCGATGATCATGTGGCCGTCGGGCTGGGTGATGTCGATGCCCGCGCCGATGGCCGCCGCCACCGGCTCCTCAATGAGGTACACGCGGCGGGCGCCCGCCTGAATGCCCGCGTCGATGACGGCGCGCTCCTCGACCTCGGTGATGCCGGAGGGCACGCAGATGATGATGCGCGGCTTGAAGAGCTGGAAGCCCATGACTTTATGCAGGAATTCCTTGATCATCCGCTCGGTCACCTCGTAGTCGGAGATGACGCCCTCGCGCAGGGGGCGGATGGCGACGATGTTGCCGGGCGTGCGGCCCAGCATGGCCTGCGCGTCCGCGCCGACCTTCAAGAGCTTGCCGGTGTTCTTGTCGAGCGCCACGACCGAGGGCTCGTTGAGCACGATGCCTTTATCCTTAATGTAGATCAGCACCGACGCGGTGCCCAGATCCATGCCGATGTCTTTGGTAAAAGAAAACATAGCGTGTTACCTCTTATTTTTCTGAAAACTAAAATGAGCGATGCTCATACTTTCCCATGATGTTTTTATTATAACGGCTCGAAATTGAGTTTGCAATAGCATTGTGCGCGATTTTCCGCACGGTATCAGGGGAAAATAAGGAAAAACATACCCCTGCGCCGCTGATTTTCGCGTCCGCAGACGCGAAACATTTGAATCGTTTTTACCCGCGGCGTGTACGTGGGTAAAAACACTTTGCGCGGAGCGCGTGTCGAACCTGTGAGGCACGAAGCGCAGCGAAACTTTCTCAAAAAAGAGGCGTCGCCTCTTTTTTGAAGACTTTAGTCTTCGTCCGCCGCGGCGAGGGTGGCGCAGATGACTTTTTCAGCGCCAGCTTCCCCGTAAAACTCTCGCGGCTTCGCGCAGCGTGGCGCCGGTGGTGAGGATATCGTCGATGAGCAGGATGCGCTGACCCTTGATCTTGTCCTCATTGACGGCAACGTATGCGCCGACGACGTTTTTCTGCCGCTCCTCGTCACGGGACGAAAGCGACGACTGCGCGACGTTGTCCTTCGTCTTTTGCAGCAGCGTTTCCGGCGCGACGCTCCAGTGGCGGCAGGTCTCGCGCGCCAAGAGATACGACTGGTCGTAGCCGCGCTCTTGTTTGCGCTTTTTCGACACGGGGACATAGGTAACCAAATCGAACTCTCCGCCGAAGTGCTCGGCAACGGCCTGCGCTAAAACATCGCCAAAGCCCGTGCAGCGGCTCTGTCCCGCGTGGAATTTGTAGTTCAGCAGCGCCTCGCGCACGATGCCCTCGTACTTGAGCGGGGCAAGGCACGCGCCGATCTCCGCTCTCTCATGGAGCGGCGTTTTGCAGTAGGGGAGCGCCTTTTCGCACTCAGAACACACGCCGTGAACGCCGGGTTTTCCACAGAACGCGCAGCGCGGTGGAAAAAGTAAGGACGCGAGCGATTCCAAAAAACTCATTTTTCCTCCCCACCTTTCCGAAGCCGCCACTTGAGGCCGCTATAGCGGCGGCTGCGGCGGTCGTTTTCCGCCATTTTGTTCACGGCGGAATCGTCGCCGACGATGACGAGCAGCTCTCGCGCGCGGGTGATGGCGGTATAGAGCACGCCGCGCACCATCAGCGACGGCGCACACGGCGCGCCGACGAACACGACGCCGCGGTACTCGCTGCCCTGCGCCTTATGTACGGTCATGGCGTAGGCCATGTCGAGCTCCGCGAGCATGTCGGACGTGTAGGTCGCGGTGCGGTCGTCGAAGACGATCTCCAAAAGCTCTCCGCTCGGGTCGATCTTTGCGATCTTGCCGACGTCGCCGTTGAAGATGCCCGTGCCCGCGGTGCCGTCCTCCTTCTGCCAGACGACGTCGTAATCGTTGCGCGTCTGCATGACGCGGTCGCCCTCGCGGAAGACGAGCTCGCCGAAGCGGCGCTCCTGTTTGCCGGGTTTCGGCGGGTTCAGCGCGGCCTGCAGGGCGAAATTGAGTGAGCGCGTGCCCGCGTCGCCGCGGCGGGTCGGGGTGAGCACCTGCAATTCGTCCGCGGGGATGCCCATCTTGTCGGGCAGCCTGGTTTTGCACAGCTCGACCACGGTTTCGACCAGCCGCACGCTGTCGCGGCGGGGGAGGAAGAAAAAGTCGTTCGCCGCCGCGTTTTTGAGCTTGGGCGGCATACCGGTGTTGACGAGGTGCGCGTTGCGCACGATCATCGACTGCTCGGCCTGACGGAAAATGTCGCGCAGGGCAACGGTCGCGATGCGCCCGCTGCGGATCAAATCGGAAAATACGTTCCCCGCGCCGACGCTCGGCAGCTGGTCGGGGTCGCCGACGAGCACAAGGCGGCAGCCCGGGCGCAGCGCCGCGAGCAGCGCGCGCATCAGCGAGAGAGGTCGACCATCGAGGTCTCGTCCACAATGAGCGCATCGGCCTCGAGCGGTTCCTTCGCCTTTGGTGAACGTCACCTCGCCGGTCTGGTCGTTGAAGGTCATGCCGAGCATGCGGTGGATGGTCTGCGCGTCGCGGTCGCAGAGCTCGCCCATGCGCTTGGCGGCGCGGCCCGTGGGGGCGGCGAGCAGAACGTTCAATCCCATGCGCTCGAAGAGCGCGACGATGGCGCGCACGCTCGTCGTCTTACCCGTGCCGGGGCCGCCGGTCAGCAGCAGCAATTCTTCCTTTGCCGCAAGCTCGACAGCCTGACGCTGGAGCGGCGCGTACTGCACGCCCTGCTCGCGCTCGATTTCTTTGATGACGCGCTCGACGCCGCGCAGGGCGTCGGGCTTGTCCGCGAGCATCGCCTCGATGCGCGTGACAACGTAGGTCTCGTCCTCCCACGACTGACGCAAATAGCAGGCCGTCACGTTCGCGACGCCTTCCTGCACGATGCGGTGGAGGGCGATAAGATCGTCGAGACTCTTTTCCGCCGCGTCGACATCGCAGTCCAAAAGCTGGGCCGTCGCGGCGAGGAGCTTTTCGCGCGGGAGGAAGACGTGTCCGCCCGCGTCGCGGTTGTGGGAGAGCTCGAATGTCAGCCCCGCCTCGGTGCGGAGCGACGCGTCGCCGCCAAAGCCCATGGAGAGCGCGATCTCGTCGCAGAGGGAAAAATCCACGCCGAACGCGCTGTCGGACAGTAAGTACGGGTTGCGCTCAGCGCGGCCATGGCGTTTGCGCCGAAGCGGCGGTAGAGCGGCACGCTGAGCGCGGCGGGCAGGTCGTAATGCGCCAGAAATTCCATCACGCGGCGAAGGCCCATCTGCTCGTTGAACGCGGCGGAGATCTCCTGCGCGCGGCGGGCGGTCATGCCCTTGATGGCCGTGAGCTTTTCCGGCTCGGATTCGAGCACCTGCAGCGTCTCGATGCCAAATCTGGCGACGAGCTTTTCCGCCGTCGCGGGGCCGACGCCGCGCACGACGCCGGAAGCGAGGTAGTTTAAAATCTCCGTCTCGTTCGACGGCAGGTACCGCTCGACCTCGCTCGCGGAAAACTGCTCGCCGTACTGCGGGTGGGAGGAAAACGAGCCGGTCGCCGTCAGATTTTCGCCGGGCGCCGCGCAGGGGACGCAGCCAACGAGCGTTAAAAGCTCGCCGTCGTCCGTCACAAGGCGCAGCACGGCATAGCCGTTTTCCTCATTCTGGAAAACGACGGACAGGACCGTGCCCATGATGGTCGTTTCTTCTCCCATAACTGTCTCCTAAGTGAAAAAATCGGTCAGTTCTTCCCTTTGGCAGAGGTAGACCTCGTATTCGCTGCGGCACAAGAGCTCCGCCACGCGGCGCGGCTCGTCGGCAAGGCCGCAGTCCACGATGACGACGCGCGAAAAGCCGCCCTCTTCATAGCGCGATCGCAGCAGCGCGCGCACCGTGTATTCGAGCGTCTTTGCCTCGCCGCACGTCTCGATGACCGCCGTGGCAGGAATGGTGCCGCGCCGCCGCGGGTGCACGATGGCCGAAACGAGCAGAAAGATCACCGCCGTTAAGCCGATGGCAGCGAGCGCCGCGACAACGCCGTCCTGTAAAAGCCGCATATCATCACCTCGCGCCATTCTACGGCGCGGACGGGCGATGGGTGAATCTTAACGCAGCATTTTCCTGAGATACTGGCCCGTATAGGACTGCTCGCACGCGGCGACCTCCTCGGGCGTGCCGCAGGTGACGAGCGTACCGCCGCCGCTGCCGCCCTCGGGGCCGAGGTCGAGCAGATAATCCGCGCACTTGATGACGTCCAGATTGTGCTCGATGACGAGCACGGTGTTGCCCGCGTCGACAAGGCGCTGCAAAACCTCAAGGAGCTTTTTCACATCGTCCGTGTGGAGACCCGTGGTCGGCTCGTCGAGGATATAGATGGTGCGCCCCGTGGAGCGCTTAGAAAGCTCGGTCGCGAGCTTGACGCGCTGGGCCTCGCCGCCGGAGAGCGTCGTAGACGACTGGCCGAGGCGGATATAGCCGAGGCCGACCTCGCTGAGCGTGCGGAGCTTCGCTTCGAGCTTTGGAAGGTCGCGGAAGAATTCGAGCGCCTCCTCCACGGTCATTTCCAGCACGTCCGCGATGCTCTTGCCCTTGTAGTGGACCTCGAGCGTCTCGCGGTTGTAGCGCTTGCCCTTGCACACCTCGCAGGGCACGTAAATATCCGGCAGGAAGTGCATCTCGATCTTGAGCTGACCGTCGCCGAACAGGCCTCGCAGCGGCCGCCGCGGACATTGAAGCTGAAGCGGCCCGCGGCATAGCCGCGCGCCTTCGCGTCCGGGGTCGAGGCGAAGAGGTCGCGGATGTCGTTAAATAAATTCGTATACGTTGCGGGGTTGGAGCGCGGCGTGCGGCCGATGGGGCTCTGGTCGATGCAGATGACCTTGTCGAGGAATTCCTCGCCCTCGATAGCCTTACAGCGGCCGGGGTGGACCTTCATGCGGTTTAAGTCCGCGCCGAGCTTTTTGTAGATGATCTCGTTGACGAGCGAGGATTTGCCGCTGCCGGACACGCCCGTGACGCAGGTAAACGTGCCGAGCGGGATCGAGACGTCGAGGTTTTTGAGGTTATTTTCCTGCGCGCCGCGCACGGTGAGGAAATTGCCGTTGCCTTTTCGGCGCTCTTTCGGCACTTCGATCTTTTTCTTTCCGCTCAAATACTGGCCGGTCAGAGGAATTCGGGTTTGCCATGACCTCCGCTGGCGTGCCGGGCCACGACCTGACCGCCGTGCGCGCCCGCGCCGGGGCCGATGTCGATGAGATAGTCCGCCGCGCGCATCGTGTCCTCGTCATGCTCGACGACGATGAGCGTGTTGCCGAGGTCGCGCAATCTCTTGAGCGTGGCGAGCAGCTTGTCGTTGTCGCGCTGGTGCAGGCCGATGGACGGCTCGTCGAGGATATAGAGCACGCCCATCAGGCTCGAGCCGATCTGCGTGGCAAGCCGGATGCGCTGCGCCTCGCCGCCGGAGAGCGTCGCGCTCGCGCGCGAGAGCGTCAGGTATTCCAAACCCACCGAGCGCAGGAAGCCGAGGCGGTTTTTGATCTCCTTCAAAATGCGCTCGCCGATGCGCATTTGCTGCTCGGTCAGCGTCAGCTGATCCACAAAGTCGAGCGCGTCGACGACGGATTTTTCGCAGTAGTCGCTGATACTAAGTCCGCCGACCGTGACGGCGAGGGATTCGCGGCGGAGCCGCTTGCCGCCGCAGGTGGGGCAGGGGCACTCGCTCATGCAGGACTCTAACTCCTCGCGCACGCCGTCGCTCTGCGTCTCCTTGTAGCGGCGCTCTAAGTTGGGGATGATACCCTCGAACGCCTGATACAAAACTCCCTTGCCGCGCGGCTGGTCGTACTGGAGCTCCAGCTTTTCGCCCTTTGTGCCGTAGAGAATGACGTCCATGACCTCTTTGGAGAGCTTTTCCACAGGGTCGCGGAGGGAAAAATGGTACTTTTTCGACAGCGCTTCAAAGTACATGCGCGAGATGCCGTCGCCGCGCACGTTGTTCCAGCCCGAGGCGCAGATCGCGCCGTCGAGCAGGGAAACGCTCTTGTTCGGGATGACGAGCTCGGGGTCGACCTTGAGCTGCGTGCCGAGGCCTGTGCACGTCGGGCATGCGCCGAACGGGTTGTTGAACGAGAACATGCGCGGCGTCAGCTCTTCGATGGAGATGCCGCAGTCCTCGCAGGCGTAATTCTGCGAGAAGAGGATATCGCGGTCGTCTGGCAGGATATTTGCGAGAATGAGACCGCCCGAGAGCGCCGCCGCGGTCTCGCACGAGTCCGTCAGGCGGTGGACGACGTCGGGGCGGAGGATGAGGCGGTCGACGACGACCTCGATATTGTGCTTTTTGTTCTTTTCGAGGGAAATTTCCTCGCTGAGGTCATACATGTTCCCGTCGGCGCGGACGCGGACATAGCCCGAGCGGCGCGCGTCCTCAAAAATCTTGACATGCTCGCCTTTTTTGCCGCGGATGACCGGCGCCATGATCTGCACGCGCGTCCCCCTCGCCCAGCGCCATGAGCTGGTCGATGATCTGGTCGATGGACTGCTGGCGGATCTCCTTGCCGCAGTTCGGACAGTGCGGCGTGCCGACGCGCGCCCAGAGCAGGCGCAGATAGTCGTACACCTCCGTCACCGTGCCGACGGTGGATCGTGGGTTCTGCGAGGTGGTCTTCTGGTCGATGGAAATGGCGGGGGAAAGGCCCTCGATATAGTCGACGTCGGGCTTTTCCTTCTGCCCAAGGAACATACGGGCGTAGGACGACAGGCTCTCCACATAGCGGCGCTGGCCCTCGGCATAGATGGTGTCGAACGCGAGCGACGACTTTCCGCTGCCGGACAGGCCCGTGATGACGGTCAGCGCGTCGCGTGGGATCTCAACGTCGATGTTCTTGAGATTATTTTCTCTTGCGCCTTTGACAAAAATCTTACTTGGCATGAATCGATAACTCCTGTTGCTGGATTCGCAGCTGCGAGACCAGCGTACTCTTCTGAATTTTTTATGTCAACCTCATTCAACAATGATATCCGCAAATTTTGCGCGCACGAGCGCGGCAAGGTCGCGCGGCGCAAGCTCGACCTGATAGCCGATCTTGCCCGCCGAGACGATCATTGTTTCAAGGTTTTCCGCGGTTTCATGGAACACCGTGGGAAGAGCTTCTTCATCCCGACGGGCGAGCAGCCGCCGTGGACGTAGCCCGTGAGCGGCAGCAGCTCTTTCTGGTGGATCATTTCGATGGACTTTTCGCCCACAGCCTTCGCGGCCTTTTTGAGGTCAAGATTCTCCGCGACCGGCACGTCGAAGACGTAATACTGTTTGCTCGCGCCGCGCGCGACAAGGGTCTTGAAGACGATGGCGGGGTCAAAGCCCATGGACTTCGCCACCGTGATGCCGTCGACCGCCATGCCCTCTTCATGGGGATAGGAATGCGGCGTGTAGGCGATCTTCTTCTGCTCGAGCACGCGCATGACGTTGGTTTTTCTTCTTTATTCTTTGCCATAAGGGACCTCCTATGTGGAAAACGGGGATAAAATCACCGCAGAATGTAAACACAAGCTAAAATGCAGGCGAGGCCCAAGAATACGCCCGCGCTGATGGGCTCGCCGAAGACGAGGGTGCCGACGAGCGTGCCGACGACCGGCTCGATGCTCGCCATGATGCTGGCCTTGCCGCTCTCGACGTTGGCGAGGCCCTTGGTGTAGAGGATGTAGGGCGCGACGGTGGAGAGCAGCACGAGTCCCGCAGCGAGGAGGGCGTTTTGCGGCACGCTCAGAACCGTCATAAGGTTGCCCCAGTCAGCGACGAACAGCGCGCCGAGCGCGGCGAACACGAACGTCCAGAACACGACGGCGAGCGGGCTGTAGTGCCGCAGGCCGAAGGGCGCGAAGATCGAATAGAGCGCGTAGAAAAATGCCGCACCGAGGCCGAACAAGAGTCCCTTTGTCGTCAGCGACAGCCCGCCCGTGAAAACGCCCGTCACGAGCGCACAGCCGAGCAGCGCCAGCGCGAGGGCAAGGAGCTTTTTGCCCGTGATCTTCTCTTTGAAGACGAGCGCGCTCATCAGAACCACCATCGCGGGCGCGGTGTAGAGCAATCGCGCTGACCGAGAGCGAGCAAAGCTTCTGCGCGTTGAAGTAGCAGAGCGTGAAGAGCACGACGCTGATGATGCCCGTCGCAATAAAGATCGGCAGGTGCTTTGCCTTCATTTTGAAGACGCTGCGGTCGGTGCAGAGGAAGAAGAGCGCGAGCACCGCAAGGCCGCCCAGGTTGCGGATGACGACAAGGTTTTCCGGCGCGATGCCGGCATTGAGCAGCGGGCGGTTGAATAGGCCGATGCAGCCCCAGCAGGCGGCGGCCGCTAAAATGCAGGCGTAGGAAGCGTATTTTTTCACAGGCTTTGTCTCTTTCTCGTTATTTCGTGTTTTCCTTGCGCAGCTCGATGATACGGTCGCGCAGGATGGCGGCGTACTCGAATTCGAGCATACGGCTCGCCTCCTGCATCTGCTTTTCGAGCTTTCTGATCTCTTCGTCCCGCTCGCGCTCGGAGAGCTTGCGCTTGCCGCGGCGGCGGGCGGATTCCTCGTCCTTCTTGGAAATTTCGATGATCTCGCGCACATCCTTTCGGATAGTCTGCGGAATGATGCCGTGCGCCTTGTTGTAGTCGTCCTGAATGTGGCGGCGGCGCTCAGTCTCGTCCATCGCGCGGCGCATCGAGGGGGTGACGGTGTCGGCGTAGAGCACGACAAGGCCGTCGGCGTTTCGCGCGGCGCGGCCGATGGTCTGGATGAGGCTCGTTTCGCTGCGGAGGAAGCCTTCCTTATCCGCGTCCAAAATCGCGACCATCGAGACCTCGGGGATGTCAAGGCCCTCGCGCAGGAGGTTGATGCCGACGAGCACGTCGAACTCGCCGAGGCGCAGGTCGCGGATGAGCTCCATGCGCTCGATGGTCTCGACGTCCGCGTGCATGTAGCGCACGCGGATGCCGACGCCGGTCAGATACTGCGTCAGGTCCTCGGCCATCTTTTTCGTCAGCGTAGTGACGAGCACGCGCTCATTGCGCGCCGCGCGGGCGTTGATCTCGCCGACGAGATCATCGATCTGGTTTTCGACAGGGCGCACCTCGACCTTCGGGTCGAGTAAGCCCGTCGGGCGGATGACCTGCTCGACGATCTGGCCCGCGCGATCCTTTTCATAGTCGCCGGGCGTGGCCGAAACGTAGATACGCTGGTGGACGCGCTGCTCAAATTCGTCGAATTTGAGCGGGCGGTTGTCAAACGCGCAGGGCAGGCGGAAGCCGTACTCGACAAGGCTCTCTTTTCTGGCGCGGTCGCCGTTGTACATCGCGCGCACCTGCGGCAGCGTGACGTGCGATTCATCCACAAAAAGCAGGAAATCCTTGGGGAAGTAGTCGATGAGCGTCAGCGGCGGCGAGCCGACGGGCCGCCCGCTGATGACGCGGGAATAGTTCTCGATGCCCGTGCAGTAGCCCAGCTCGCGCAGCATCTCGATATCGTAGCGCGTGCGCTGGCGGATGCGCTGGGCCTCGACGGCCTTGCCCTCGGCCAAAAACTGTGCCTCGCGCTCGTCGAGCTCCTTGTCGATCTCAACAATGGCGCGCTCCAATTTGTCCTTCGTCGTGACATAGTGCGACGCGGGGTAGATGGCGATGTGCTGGAGCGTGCGCGTCACCTGACCGTTGACGGGGTTGAATTCGCTGATCCGGTCGATCTCGTCGCCGAAGAATTCGACGCGCACGGCCTTGTCGCGGTAGTACGCAGGGTAGAGCTCCACCGTGTCGCCGCGCACGCGGAAGCGGTTGCGCTCAAAGGCGACGTCGTTGCGCTCGTAGCGAATTTCGATGAGCCGCTTTAAGAGGAAGTCGCGCTCCATCGTCATGCCGGGGCGGAGCGAGATCATCAGCTTTTCAAAGTCCTCCGGCTCGCCGAGACCGTAAATGCACGAGACGGACGAGACGACGATCACGTCGCGCCGCTCGAGCAGCGCGCAGGTGGCGCTAAGCCGCAGGCGGTCGATCTCCTCGTTCGTCGAGGCATCCTTGGCGATATAGGTGTCGGTGTGGGGGATATAGGCCTCGGGCTGGTAATAGTCGTAGTACGAAACGAAGTATTCCACCGCATTTTCGGGAAAAAACTCTTTGAATTCCGCGCACAGCTGCGCGGCGAGGGTTTTGTTGTGCGCCAGCACGAGCGTCGGCCGCTGGACCTTTTCGATGACGCTCGCCATCGTGAACGTCTTGCCCGAGCCCGTGACGCCGAGCAAGACCTGCTCGTCGAGGCCCATCTTCACGCCCTGCGCCAGCTTTTCGATGGCCTCAGGCTGGTCGCCCGTGGGCTTGAAGGGCGCGTGCAGCTTAAATTCCATATCCGTTTCCCTTTCTTTCGGGCAGAAGTCCGTTGTGCCGCAGGGAGACAAAGTCGTCGTCCGCGACGATGATGTGGTCGGCGAGCTCAACGCCCACGGTGCGCAGCGCGTCGAAGACCGACAGCGTCGTCGCATTGTCCGCGGGGGGAGGGGAGCGCCACGCCGCTCGGGTGGTTGTGGGCGAGCAGCACGCTGCTCGCGCCGCACTTGAGCGCGTTTTCCACAATTTTGCGCATATTGAGCTGGACGCTCTCCGTGTCGCCCTCGGCGACCAAATGGCAAGCGAGGAGGCGGCCCTTGGCGTCAAGGCACGCTTCGTAGAGCTTTTCCTCCCGCTCGCCGAGAAAGAGGTCTAAAAAGTACGCGCCCGCCTGCTCGGTATCGCTGAGGATCGTCTCGTGCGCGCCGGAGGACGCGCGGATGCGGCGCATCAGCGGGAACATGAGAGAGATGAGCGTCGAGGCGTTCTCGCCGATGCCCTCGACCTCCTCAAGCGCCGCGCGATCGGCGGCAAACACCGCGTCGAGCGAGCCGAATTTTTCCATCAGCCGGTGCGCGATAGGGTTCGTATCCTGCCGCGGCACGGCGTAGTAAAGGAGAAGCTCAAGCACCTCGTGGTCGGCGAACGCATCGAGCCCGTGGGCGCGGAACTGCTCTTTTTTGCGCGAGCGATGTCCTTCGTGTACCGGCATGTGTGCTCTCCTTTCCGGGGTGTTTTTGCCGCAAAACGCGGCAGTCTTCTCCTATTTTTGTCTTAATATTGTATTTTATCACGGAGAGAAAAATCGTACAAGTGTTTTTTGAATTTTATCTCCCGCGGGGAGATGCAGGCTAAGGGGGAGGTTCTCTTTCAAAAGAGAACCTCCCCCTTTGAATCCCCCAAGAGAAAGGCAGGGGGCGTTTCGATTTCGCCCCCTGCACCCCCTAACGACCAAAAGGGAGGGGCGCAGCCCCTCCTTTTTGGATTATCCTCCCCGCTCTTCTGACGGCGCGGCATTGCTGCGCTCGCCGCTTTGGCTGAGCACCAAACTACAACTTTTCTATTTCGATACGAAAAGCGTATTTTTGATAGACAGGAATTTCTTCTTTCTCCACCCTCATAAAATGTTCACAGCATTCAGAATCCGCCTGTAATTTCTTGCGCCTGCGGGCAACGCAATGTCCATAATTCAGCGGCACATATCCCCCTGCACTAAGTACATAGTGCTGACGAAAATGCGTGCAATCCTTACAGGAATCCATATCGATCACCTCGAACTTATAATATGCGATTTTCGCATATATGTCAATATGCGTTTATTGCATATCCTATAATTATTGCGAGGTGAGAATGATGTATCAGCGACTTCGGGATTTGCGAGAAGACCACGATAAAACGCAAAAGGATATTGCCTCGATGCTCAATATCAGTCAGACGACATATTCCCGCTATGAAAGCGGAGCGCTCGACATTCCCAGCGCCACGATCATTCGTCTTGCACGGTTTTATCATGTCAGTACCGATTATCTGTTCGGACTGACGGATGAAGACCGGCCTTACCCCTGCGGAAAGTATGGTGGTTAACGGCGGCGAGCGCAGCAATGCCGCCTTGGCAGGCACCATCGAAACGGAATCATCCCAAGTAGGTGCAATGCTTACCGGAAGTGCCACGGGGTGGATAATCCAAAAAGGAGGGGCAAGGCCCTCCCTTTTGGTCGTTAGGGGTGCAGGGACGAGATCGAAACGCCCCTGCCGTTCTCTTGGGGGTTCAAGGGGGCCATTCTCTCACGTGAGAGAATACCCCCTTACTGCGCACTCCTCCGGCACGCAGGGAATTCCCGTCCCTCAGCGGGACAAGACCTTTCTTGCCAAAGGCCCGATTACGCCGCCAGCGGCGTTGCCGACCGTCATCACGAGCAGATATAAAACCGCGCGGCCGCTCCACGCGCCGCCCATCGTGAAGTAGTACATATTCGCCACGCAGTGCTCAAAGCCGCAGAGGATAAACACGCACACGCCGAAAAAGAGCGCGAGATACTTGCCGAGCTCGTGCGGGTTGGAGCGATAGCCCTCCACGCCGATGTAGATCATCACGTTGCAGAAAACGGCGAGGATGAACGCGCCGAACAGCGGCTCGGAGAGCTTCAGTTCACAGATGCCCTGCGCACGGGCGCTGAGGGATACAAGCCGCGTGCACTTCTCGGCGAGCGCGATGAGCGACGTGCCGGTGAGATTCCCCAGCCAGATGACCGGCAGCGTTTTGGCGTAGGCTGCATCGTTGTCAAACACGTAGCAGACCTTGCCGGTGAACAGATGCAGCCCGCGCGTGCAGACGACGAAAAGACCGATTGTGAAAAAAAGCGACCCGACGACCGTATTTTCCACCGACAGAACACCGTGCCGCCAAAGGCGATGACCGCGCCGGCAAGGATCGCGGAGAGAAAGATCTTTTTCATGCGGAAACTCCTCCAGACCGTGTGATAGGTCCTATTTTACCGTATGTCAGCGAGCGTTGTAAACGCTTCTCTGTGGAGAGATAAAAAGTCCGCAGAAAATGAGGGTTTTTGCCGCTTCGGCTTAACAGAACGCGGCATTTTGCGCGGCATGGAGGGAGACTCGCCGTGATTTTTATTGCTTTTCCCTCCCCCGGATAGTACAATGGTCTTACCATCAAACTTTCGGAGGACTTTCCCAATGAAACTCATCTCATGGAACGTCAACGGCCTGCGCGCGTGCATTGGCAAGGGCTTTTTGGATTTTGTGAATTTCATCGACGCAGACGTCATCTGCCTACAGGAGACGAAGCTGCAGCCGCATCAGATCGAACTTGACCTGCCGCAGTACCACATCTACTGGAACAGCGCGGACAAAAAGGGCTACTCCGGCACGGCGGTGTTCACCAAGCAGAAGCCTCTTTCCGTCACCTATGACTTTGGCGAGGACATCCACCGCCACGAGGGCGCGTCATCACGTGTGAATATCCGGACTTCTATCTCGTCTGCTGCTACACGCCGAACTCGCAGGACGAGCTGCGCCGCCTTTCGTACCGCATGGAATGGGAGGATGCGCTGCGGCAGTACCTCTGCGAGCTCGACACGATCAAGCCCGTCGTGTACTGCGGGGACTTAAACGTCGCACACGAGGAGATCGACCTCAAAAATCCGAAGACAAACCACTTTAACCCCGGCTTTTCCGACGAGGAGCGCGGCAAGATGACGCAGCTTTTGTCCTCGGGCTTTCTCGATTCGTTCCGCACGCTGTACCCCGACAAGACGGACGCCTATTCGTGGTGGAGCTACCGCGCCCAGTCTCGCGCACGGAACGTGGGGTGGAGAATCGACTATTTCATCGTCTCCGAACGCCTGCGCTCCCGCATCGAAAACGCGGATATCTTAGCTGAGGTCATGGGCAGCGACCACTGCCCCGTGCTGCTCGAGCTCAAGGAGGAATCAAAATGAAAAAGGAAATGACCGGAGGCACGAAGATCACCCTGATCATCAGCGGTGCGGCCATGCTTGCCGGCATCGTGATCGTTGTGCTGTTTGCCGCCGGCGCGCTCGCCCTTTCCGAACAGAGCCGCAACGTGCTCGCGATCGCGATCTCCGCCGCGCTGGTGATGTTTTCTTACACGCTGTGCAAATCGTTGGGGGTACTTAAAAATCAAAAAAAGTGATTCTCACCCCCACGCCCACGTGGGGAACGGGTAAAAGGGGGATATTCTCTTTCACGAAAGAGAATATCCCCCTTTTGAACCCCCAAGAGAAAGGTTTCAGATTGGCGGTCTCGGGCGCGAATGACCTTTATGCCTCCGGAATGCAATACCTGCGCGCGGCAAAGCCGCGTTTAGACCTGCAAGACGATTTGCCTCTGCTTCTACTACCCGCTGCCGCTCTGCCCATCTTGTAGAAGTTCGCAGTAATCACCGTCCACCGCCAGTCTCCACAATGCGGCAAGCACCAGCAATGCCACATTCGGCAAGCAGTCTGCCGCCCAACTACCGTCACTCGCGCCTCACGGTAGTAAGGCGCGGTTGCGAGTGGTAACGACTCGCAGGGATTCATGGCGAAGCCATGTACACCGCACCCGATTGCGCAGCGCGTGCAGCTCTTCGAGCTACAGACCGGCAATGTGCGGGGTCGAGGGGGAAGGCCCCCTCGCCTTTCTCTGGGGATTTCAAAAGGGGTATTCTCTTTGGAAAGAGAATACCCCTTTTGGTTGGCAGCAGCGTCACGCGCTGCATCACCACTCCGCGCAACGCGCGGATCATTATGCTTTTGTGCGGTCGTACGAAACGACCACACGACGGTTCGGCTCGGTGCCGATGGAGAACGTTGTCACACTCGGCGTATCCTGGAGCGCGGTGTGGATGACGTGGCGCTCGTAGGCGTTCATGGGCTCGAGGGTGACATTGCGGCGGTACTTCGTCACCTTGCCGGCGACCTTTTCCGCCAGGCGCTCGAGGCTCTGCTCGCGCTTTTCGCGGTAATTTTCCGCATCGACCTGCACGCGGGCGCGGTTCTTCTCGCTGCCGCGGTTGATGGAGTAGTTCGTCAACTGCTGGATGGCGTCGAGCGTTTCGCCGCGGCGGCCGATCAGCGCGCCGAGCTTTTCACCTTCGAGGAAGACCTTGTAGCGGCCCTTCTCACTCTCGTAGACCTTGACCTCAGCGGCGGAGTCCATGTGCTCAAGAAGGCCCTTGAGGAACGCGCGGATCTGCTCGCTCTTCTCGTCGTGGCACTCTTCGCCGAGGTCGACAATGGGCTTGGGCTGCGGGGCGGGACGCTCCGCGCGCTCGGCGCGGGGCGCACGCTCGCGGCGCTCTTCGCGCGCGGGACGGTCGCCGCGTTCGGTACGCGGCTTGTCGTTTGCACGGGATTCTTTTTTCTGCAGCACCTCGGGCGCGTACATGGGCACGGCCTTGGGCGCAGAAGCGGGTTCAACTTTCTTTTCGGGCTTGGGTGCGGCAGGCTTTTCCACCGGCTTGACCTCTTCGGCCTTGCCGTCGTCATAGCTCACGCGAACGCGCGCGGGCGCGCTGCCGATGCCGAGGAATCCGGCTTTCGCGCGCTCAAGAATTTCAACAGAAACGTCGTCTCTGTCCATCTTCAGCTGCGCGAGCGCGCTCTGGATGGCCTCGTCCTCCGTCTTGCCCGTTACGTCAATAAACTTGATCATTCAGACAAGCTCCTTACAATTATTCTCCGTAGTGCTCGGGGTCGTAGGAACGGCCGCGGGCATAGGGGCGGTCGCCGACGCGTCCGCTTTCGTTCGTGGAATTTTTCTTCTTCATGGATTTTGCAGCCTGCTTTTCCGCACGCTTTTCCTTGAGGCTCTTCTTCTCAGCCTCTTCGGCAGCGTACTTACGCTGCTGCTCGCGGGCGGCTTCCATGCGGCGCAGACGGTCGTCGCGCTTCTGCTTTTCCTTCTCGCTGAGCTCGTCCTCCATGTGGCTCTTATAGTACTTGGTCAGAACCTTTTCCTGGATGGCGTAGAGCAGCGAGTTGACGATCCAGTAGACGCCGAGAGCCGCGGGCAGCGTAAAGCCGATCCACAGCGACATGAGCGGCATCATCCACATCATCATGCGGCTGGAGCGGGCCGCGGCGTCGTTGCCCTCAGCGGCGACGTTGCCGGCCATGGACGCCTTGGACTGCAGAAAGCTCAAAGCACCGGAAATGAACGGGATCAGCACAACGCCGATCACGGGCCAGCCGCCGGTGAAGAAATCTTTCCACACATCCCCCGGCATGACCGTAAGGTCAAGGCCGAGGAAGTTGTAGTTCACGTTGAGAAGGCCGTCAAACTTGCCGGAAAAATCCGCAAAGTTGTCGGAAATGAACTTGGCAAGGCCGATCTCCTCATAGCCCTTGCGCACGAGCTCGGCATTGTAGCCCAGGGTGGTGGTGGCAAGGGTCGTGATCTCCGTCACGACGTCCTTGAGAGCATCATGAAGCGGCTGAGGGGCTGACGGATGATGGAATACAGGGCAATGAGGATGGGGAAGGGCAGGAAGCTCCAGAGGCATCCGCTCATGGGGTTCACGCCCTCCTGTGTGTAGAGGAGCTGCATCTCCTCGTTCATGCGCGTGGGATTATTGGCGTATTTCGTCTGGATCTCTTTCACCTTGGGCTGGAAGAGATTCATGCGCATCATGCTCTTTTTTCGACTTCATCTGGAAGGGCAGCGTGATGAGCTTCACGACGATCGTGAAGAGCACGAGAGCCCAGCCGTAGGAGCCGGTCAGCTCATAGAAGGTGCGCAGGACCCAGGCGAAGGGAACGCAAATGTAGTAGCCGATGGTTGACATTCTTCGGTTTCCTCCGTGGTTTTAGGTTCGGTCACGGGACCGGGTCGTAGATTTTTCCGCCCTTGTAGAACGGATGGCACCGCATGATACGCTTGAAGGCAAGCCAGCCGCCCTTGACCGCCCCGTACTTCTCGATCGCTTCGAGCGCGTATTGAGAGCACGTGGGGATAAAGCGGCAGCAGGGGGGACGGTAGGGTGAGATGGCCCTGCGGTAAAACCGGATGAGAAACAGCAGAAAGCGTTTCATGCCTGCGTTTCCCACAAATCGAGCTTTTTGCACGTTTTTTCAAACGTGCGCTTGAGCTCCCAGTAGTCCGCGTGGGCGGCCCTTGTGCGGGCGACGACGATGCAGTCGTAGCCCTGCTTCATCTTCCCCCTGACTCAGGCGGAAGATCTCGCGGATGCGGCGGCGGACGCGGTTGCGCACGACGGCGTGGCCGAGCTTGGTACTGACCGTGACGCCGAGGCGGTTGTGTCCGAGCCGGTTTTTCCGGTAATACACCACAAGGCAGGACGAAACACCGGACTTGCCCTTGGCATACATCCGGCGGAATTCGTAATTCTGCTTGACGGTGGTGGTGCTTTTCACGCGTGATCTCCCTGCTTTTGCGGATTTCTCCGCATAGCCTGCAAGGGACGGCGATCGAAACACATTCTCATCGGCCGTCCCTCATTGTTTCATGTGTAGCATACGATACGCAAGTTGCTCCCGCTTTAGTGGGTCAGACGGGCGCGGCCGCGTGCACGACGGCGGGCGATAACCTTGCGGCCGTTGGCAGTGGACATTCTCTTGCGGAAGCCGTGCTCCTTGGAGCGCTGGAGCTTCTTGGGCTGATAGGTGCGAGAAGTAGCCATTTCGTTTTACCTCCTGAAAAAATTTTACCGGCAGCACCCCTTTTGGAGGCGCTGCACTTACTCGACGGCGGGCGGAGAAAACTCCCCGCGGACCGCAGTTGATAAAAATAGTGCCGTATTGATGCGGCATACGGGGAGTATTATATCGGTTTTGCCGCATTCTGTCAACCAAAAATGCAAAAATTGGTGCATGTTTCCATTTCCCGCAAAACCTTGTGGCGCGTATCGAAACATGCAACTATCTCTTGTGTCCTTTTGCCTGTTTTTCAGGGCTTTTGCACTGCAAAAAACAGCGTTTTATATTTAGAATATGTGTTGCGTTCGCGCGCGTTTTTTGGTATAATGTAGGGAGTAAATTTTCGGCTGTCACAGCCGTTTATTCCAAAAAAAGAAAGGAGCGCTTCCGTGAACTCTGTTGCAGACATCTGGAAGATCGTTCTCTCCCGCCTCAGCCAGGACCTGTCCGAGACGACCATCTCCACGTGGTTCGACGAGGTGGAGGCCGTGTCCATCAAGGACAGGACGCTCTATCTCCACTGCCCGAACGATTTTAAGCGCAGCACGATCGAATCCATGTTCTCTGACCGCATCAAGGATTCCCTGCGGGACATTTACTCCGCCGATTTCGACGTCAAGCTCCTCTCCACCGCGGAGAGCACCGCCCTTTTCGAGCCCGAGGTCAAAAAGTCCACCGCGCTGCTCGATTCCGGAGAATTCACGTTCGACACGTTCGTCGTCGGCGAATCGAACAAGATGGCCTATGCCGCCGCGCGCGCCGTGGCCGACGGCGTGGGGCACTACAACCCGCTATTTATCTACGGCGACTCCGGCCTTGGCAAAACGCACCTCATTTACGCCATCGCTCATCAGATCCGCACGACGCGCCCGTCGGCGAAGATCATCTACATCAAGGGCGATGATTTCATCAACGAATTCATCGAGCTCGTGCGCGCGGGCCGCGGCAGTGAGTTCCGCGCGAAGTACCGCGACGCGGACCTGCTGCTCGTAGACGACGTGCAGTTTGTCGCGGGCAAGGAGCAGGTGCAGAACGAATTTTTCCATACGTTCAACACGCTCTACGAGGCCGGACGCCAGATCGTCCTGACCTCCGATAGACCGCCCTCTGACATGCACCTTCTCGACGACCGCCTGCGCACGCGCTTTGAGTGGGGCTTACTTGTCGATGTGCAGCCGCCCGATTTTTGAAAC
>VOFJ01003717.1_pt1 | contig 27186 bp, 49 predicted proteins | sample 5384081 | NCBI WGS metagenome assembly VOFJ01 (sample SAMN12384729, study PRJNA508395) | human gut metagenome | isolation source: healthy gut I | host: Homo sapiens | reverse complement strand
CTCGAAAAAGTTTGGGAATAATTCCGTTTATTATGCGTGTTAATGTTGTTTTTCCACAACCTGATTCACCACAAAGCAGAATGACTTCACCTTTTTTCAATATTCTGATTAATATCTTCCAGATTACAGTTATCCTTACTGTTGTCATATGAAAATGAAACATTATCTATTTTAAGCAATAAATACACCAACCTAAAAAAAATACACATAAACCCTAAACCGATTAATGAAACCGCCAGTAATGCATAATCTATTTTATTTAATTTAACTTCCATAAAATGAGTTCTGGCTTCAGGATTACTTAATCCCCTTGTTAAAGAAGCTGCAGATAGTTCATCTGCTGTTTTTAATAGCACTGACCAGAATAGGAATCATATAAAAATTCCACCAGTTTTAAAGGATTTTTCAATGATTTAAATATTCAAAACCAAAGCCTCTCATTTTCATTGCATTAGTTATTGATTTAATTTCTTCATAAACTGACGGAATATACCTAAAGATAACTGAAAGCGGAATAGTAACCTCTTTCGGAATATTGCTTTTTTCCATGGAAGCTATAAATTCACTTACTTTTGTTGTTGTGACTGTATAATATCCCATCATCAAAATGAGGCAACATTCTAGTAGTTGTATAACTAAACATTATCATCAATATTGCAATTATGCCTGTTGCAGTTGGAAGAAGATAAATCTGAATATATTTTGCAACAATATAAATTAAAATATAACTTAAAGCAAGCTTCATACGATTCGAAAAAAATAAACAAATAAAGGAATTAAAACTAAAAATTCCACTAATGTATAATGGCACTTCATTAAAAAACCATGAAACTTATCAAAATCAAAATTATAATTTTAGTTCTTGGATCCAATTTAAAATTTAGTTTTTTAATCCCATAATATCACCTTAGGCCACACCAGCTTTTTCAAAATGTTTTTCAAAACAATTTTTCCAATATATGCACTGAATAAAGCGACAACAAATGTTGCAATTATCAAAATAATCAGCATTTCATTTTTGTTAAAAACGGTAAAATTACATTTACATAGTCAGTTCCCATTGATGCACGAATTGACTCAACAAAAATAATCTCTTAAAATGTAAACGGCAGCATATTACCAAATATTCCTAATGAGAAAATCCATAACTGATAATTGAATTTTTAATAGAAGAATAATCTCCAATTTTTAAAAACTACATCCGCCATCAATCCACAAAGTGTATAGACTACAATTGGAATCCATGTGTGACCGCTTAAAAAACATTACAATTCCCAAAACCAAACCCAACAATGAAGTCATTCCAAATTTATCAACTCTTGTTAAAAAAACAGCATATATGGAATTCCTGCAATTAACGCTACAATGACCGGCAAATGCAATCATCAGTATTGGGATATAACCCAGCATTCCAAAAATAAAAAAATTGAAACTGTCAATATCACTGCAAAAAAAATACCTACAGTGATTAAATCTTTTACATTTAACATTTTACTCATTAATATTACCTCCTATTTTATATTATACTAATGAAAATAATTGGAGAACCTAAAATTTGCCATTCTCCACTTAAGTTCTGTAAATCAACCATCTTTTAAACACAAACCATCACCTGCAATTAGTTTTTCAGGCTTTCCCTGCTCCACAATTTTGCCGCCATCTAAAACGACAATTTTATTAGCATTGGCTATTGTTCTCATCCTATGGGCAATGATGATGACTGTTTTGTTTTTAATCAATTCAGACAATGCCTTTTTGGATTTTAGATTCATTTTCAACATCTAAAAATGAAGTTGCTTCATCCAATAAAATTACATTTGCATCTTTTAGAAGTGCCCTTGCAATTGAAATTTTTGTCTTTGACCGCCTGAGAGCAACTCACCGTTTTCACCAATTACAGTATCATATCCATTTGGAAGTTTAAAGACAAACTCTTCACATTCTGCAAGACGGGCTGCTTCAATCACTTCTTCATCAGTTGCATCTTTTCTTCCAACACGAATATTTTCCAAAATTGAATTGTTGAACAATATTACATCCTGAAAAAAATTTGAAAAAGTTTTCCAGAAGCTTTTCTGAGTCCAATTTGATAAATCCTGACCTCCAAGTGATACTGTACCTGATACAGATCCCAAAAATCTTGCTGCAAGCTTTGAAACTGTACTTTTTTACCTCCGCCGGAAGGTCCTACAAGAGTTGTAACTTCACCCTGCTTTGCAGTAAATGAAATATCAGTTAAAACATCCTTCAAATCATCGTAATTGAAACTGACATTTTCAAATTCGACATCATAACTGTCCAAAGAATAATCATCCAAACCCCCTTCAACTACAAGACTTTCAATTTCCTGAGCCCTTGTGATTTTTTATTGTCCATCATAAATATTTTCTGCCAAAAACATCAATCCGTTTTCCAGTGGAGAATAAACTGATGCAGAAGCTATCAAGAATATTAAAAAGGTAAAATTGATATTTGAGAATTTATTATTAAATATGAACCTAAAATGATTACAGATACAATTCCTAAATTTAATACAACTTTTCCAACTATTACCCTGAAGCGGCCATTAATTCAGCATTAATTTTGATTTTTCAATTGTTGAAGTTAAACGGCCAATTTTTCATAATATTCATCTTCACAATTGTAGGATTTCAAATCCTCAATTGATTCAATACATTCCTGCACTGCATCTCTCCACAATTAAGCAAATCAGCCATTACCCTATTTTCCACCAGTATAAATAAGTCTTTTGGAAATAAATAAGATTATGAATGCAACAGGAACTACCCATAAAAAGCGCAATAGCCAATCTCCAGTCAAATAGGAACATCCCCACTGAAACAATACATAGTGAAATGATTGAACCCAGCAATTGCGGAACCGCATGTGAGAAAACATGCTCCAAATCAGTACAATCATTCATTATTGTTGCAGTCAAATCAGCCAAATCCCTATTTTCAAAAAAAGGATAATGGAAGTTTCCTTTTAAATTCTCACCAAGGTTGATTCTTCTGTTTCCACTTTCAACATATGTTGTATTGAATACAAAGTGATACTGCTTCCATGCAAAGGCAAAAATAATTCCTAAAACAATCAGTATCAATAAAATAAATATTCCAAGATTTGGATCAATTATTTCACCCCTGTTAATTGCTCCACCCACAGATAAATAAGTAATGCATATAAAGAAACGGGAAACATAAATGATATATTCAAAAAGTGCAGTATAGAAAATTCCTTTAATCAAATTGTCGAACCCTCTTTTGTAAGTCCAAATCTTTAGTAAAAACTCAGATAACATCATATCACCTCACTTTTTAACTTTCCACTGAATTGATTGGTTAAATTCAACCCACATTCTAGAGTAAATGCCTTCACTATCAACCAGTGTATGGTGGTTGCCCTCTTCAACAATTCTTCCATTTTCAACCACATAAATTTTGTCTACACTTTTAACTGAAGACAATCTGTGTGCAATCATAATGACTGTTTTGTCTTTAGTAATTTCTGAAATTGCTTTTTGAATCAGGTATTCATTTTCTGGGTCTGCAAGTGCAGTTGCCTCATCCAAAATAATTATTGGAGCATCCTTAAGAACCGCTCTTGCAAGTGCAATCCTTTGCTGTTGACCTCCTGAAAGATATGTTCCTTCACTTCCTATTACAGTATCTATTCCATCTGGAAGCTCATCAATAATATCGTCACATTGGGTTAAGCTCAATGCTTTTTAACATCCTCTCTTGATGCGCCCTTACGACCAATTGCGACATTATTATAAATTGAATCTTTAAATAATGTTGTATTCTGGAATACGAAAGAAATATTTTTCATCAATTCCTTTGTTGAAATATCTCTTACATCAACATCCCCAACTTTAATTGAACCCTTATTAACATCCCAAAATCTTGGAATTAATGATGCAATTGTGGTTTTGCCCTCCAGAAGGGCCAACTAATGCAACAGTTTCATTTTCATTAATTTTTAAATTCACATCATTTAAAATATGTTCATCACCATCAACATTTTCATAATCAAAATAAAAAAACCCCTTCAAACTCTATTGAATGATTTTTAGGTTTTTGAGGATTTATTGGGTCAACTAAAGGGCATTCATTTAGAATAGCCTCTATACTGTCTAAAAGCACAACTTGCCAACATCCAATCCTGTGAAACTGTCATTATTTTCATCATCATTACAGCGCGCAGATTGGTGTGAAAAATAATGTAAAACATGAAGTTTGCAAAGAATTTTTACATCTACAACTGATCCTGCAAGTAGTATTCCTGCAGGAATTAACAATGCAAAAATCCGTTGATGGATACTGTAAATGCCGTCATCGGAATGTGAGTTGACATAGAATATTCTGCCGAAAATTTTCCGTAGTTTTTAATGGCATTGATAAAGTTTTTAAATGAGTAAATACTTTGTTGAAATGCTTTTTGTAACTGGAATTCCTCTTACATATTCTACTGCTTCCCCGTTCATTTCCTCCAAATATTTCTCGTATTTTTCCATACTATTTCTGGATTCTTTTGAAAACATAGGATACATAAATACAAAACACAATATGATTGGAATCAAACAGATTAACCCTAAAAGCCAATCAAAACTAAATAACAAAATTAAAAATACTATTGGAGTTACGATAGCTCCTGTTAAATCAAACAATTGATGGGCAAGGAATACTTCAGTTTTTGCAGTACTGTAATCAATTATCTTTCTAAGACCTCCACTTGTATGGTTTGAAAAAATAACCTAAAGGTAGCTTAAGTAAATGGTTTATAGCTGCATCTTTCATGTTTTTCTCATTTTTAAATGCAGACAAGTGCGTACCCATCAGACCAAAAAAGTTTAAAATTATCCCCAGTATTGCAAATGTAAAATGCATTTATCGCATAAACATCCAAGTTTTGGGCTTTGTAAAATCAGGGGCAACCGCCAATAAGGCATTGACCACATCCCATATATAAATAAACGGAACCAATAAACATATTGCACTTAAAGCTGATAAAAACATACCTATAATTGTCAAATATTTATAATTACCCGAGTAATTCAATAATCTAATAAATTTATTTTTATTTTGAGTTTCTGGCATTATTATCGCCTCAAAATAATAATTTAGGTTTACCTAAAAATTTAAAATTAATCTGAAAGGACAAAACACTAAAAATATTCTAAAAAAAACAATTAAGAAATAATTTAATGTATTTTAATTAAAAATAACTAGATAACCTAATATTTACTATAAAGTATTATTTAATTAAATATATAAATATTTTTGAACTAAAAAGACAATAAATATACCAAAAAAGACAAAATCTATTTTTATACTCTGACGGAGTGCAACCGATATATTCTTTAAATGCCCGAGTGAATTTTGAAGGTGATGAATAACCCACCATTTTTGATATATCAGAAATTGTATATGAACCCTCTTCGATTAGTTTGCAGGCATATTCCAATTTATATTCCTTTCTCCATTTAAAAAATAGGTTTGCCGTGAACTTTTTAAAACAATTTTTAAAGTCGTTTTGTTGATGCCATAATTATCTGCAAGTTCATCTATAGTAATTTTACTTTCCAGATCATTAATCAGCTCATTTTTTACATCATCAACAATTTTAACCTGCTGCTTGGTAAGAGAAATATTTTCATGAACATCAAAGTTTGTAATCGAGAAGAACAATAACAATTCAAGACATTTTAATTTAAAATAAGATAATTTAATTCTATTGTCAACATGGTACAATTCACCGATAACATGGTCAATTTTTATTATTTGAACGAAGCAATACATATCCATGATTTTTCAGAATTTCATAAAAATTCAATCAAGTCAAAATCAGGAATATACTGCTTTAACATAATCATTAGCCATATCAACATCAATGAAAAATCTCCAAACCATTATAAAATTCTAATGGAAAGTCAGAACATGTTTTGTCATATCATAAACATTAATGCACAAATCTCCTTTTCCAAAATAAATTATTTCATTATCACCAACACTATAAGCATATCTACCGTCCAAACAATGATTTATCATAAGCAATCTTGAAGAAATTTTTTCTTCAACATATATTTTTCATGATTTTTTGCAAATTAATGTCAATAAATGCTAAGACGATTCCTGGAAATAATGAATATGTTTCAAACTGCCCATATTCACCCAAATCAATGATTTTTTTTATAGTCGTCTCAGTTATAGAAAAGTCAGTGACAAACACATCACCAAATAATTCAAAAAGATTTTCATTCATGCCTTTAATTATATCTGCCCTGATATAAAACATTTCAACATACACCACATTAACTAATCAATGTTAAATTTAATATACTGCCGTAACAAAATTTTAATTAAATAAAGTATGCTCTGGTCGATTAGTAAAATGTTTTCTATTTTGACAAATTTAATATATTTGTTAGGACCAACTTTTATATGAGTATAAAACAAAAAAAATAGGATAAATTACCATGTCAAGTATGAGTAGTGTTGCCGGACTATCTAAATATATTACAACCTTGCCCAAAACTGAAAAATCAATAATGGCTATGTTTATTATAAGCTTCATATCAGGAGCAGTCTACTTTTATAATTAATCCAAGTCCAGAACTTGGTATAATAGAGAATATTATTTTTTAGGAGGATTATTCAGCTTAATAATACTTGGAATCAGTTCAATAATTGGTGGAGGAAAGTTAATCAGCAAATTGTAAGTGGCTTACATGGTATTAACTTAAAAATCAAACATTCCATGTTTTTTATCAGCACTTTCTATGACTATTATCTGCATTCTTTTAATAATTGGTGGAATTCTTACACACTTTTTGAAACAGACCTCTTTTTGAATTCATTATTATTCGGATGTGTTCTGATTTACGGAGTCAATACTTTAGTATTTTTGGACAACGTCCAAAATCAGTTTTACAAAAAGCAGCAACTGTCGGAATAATCCAACCATTGATTATATTGGCCATGTATGTTTTAATTACTTTTTTAGTAACTGACACTAGCTTTTTAGGTTCTGATTTAATTCAAATGACAATAAAAGTAATAATAGCAAGTATTATTTTCATATTAGCTATTTACTCATTTATTACAATAGCCGGATCTCCTTTTAAAGAAAAATCTTGGTATTGGAATGCTGGATTTGCTTAGTCTGTTTATTGCTCATATGAATGAAGGATCCAACTCTCTTTGAATCATTATTTGAAAACATGAGTGAAAACTGTTGAAACAATGGTTACATTTATTAGTTTCAAAGGGAAAAATGGAATAAAATCATTATTTATTTCACCATTTGTCCATCCAGGACCTTTGGGGGATTTGGGCAGTTCAAATATGCCAACAATACTTGCAAATAAGTTTGACCATTTTACTATGGTAGCTCACGGACCTTCAACTCATGACTTCAATCCAGTTAGAACAACTGAAATTGACAAAATAGAAAATGCAAATAAAAGAAGGATTGGAAGAAATTGAATACACAAAAGATGCAAGTATTTTTTACCAGATACAACTCAGAAAAAGCAAACATCGAGTGCAATTCTTTAATAAAGGTATGGTTATTTTAAGTACATTTGCAAATGACAGTGATGATATTGAATTTGGTGTAAGGTCTTACAATGATGACTCAAAGTAAAAAAGCAAATGTAATGTTAAAGATTCTGTCATTGTAGACTGTCACAATTCCTTTGCTCAGAAAGTGGAGAAGTTCTGCCTGGAAATGAAGAAGTATTCCAATTAATTGATGTTATTGATAAAATTCAATGTAATCAGCAAAGGACAATCTGAAAATAGGATGTTATGAAGACAAATGAGTGATTTAAATAAAAAATGAGGGTGTTGGTGAAAGCGGTATTAAAACCATGATTGTAGAAGTAGCTAATCAGAGAACTGCATATGTCTTATTTGATTCAAACAATATGGAAATTGGATTTAGACAAGAAATAATTGAAGCTACAAAAGATTTGGATATTGATGAAATAGAAGTAATGACAACTGATACCCTTACAGTTAACACAATATCAAAGAGGATATAATCCAATTGGAATTGTAAAAAAGAGATGAAATTATTGAATATGTAAAAAATCAGTATTAATGAAGCTATAAAAGATTTAGAAGAAGTTGAAGTTGGAACTGGAACAAAAAGAATTAAAAACCTTAATACATTCGGCCCCAATAATTCAACAGAAGTTAATATCAACAATCAGTTCAATTGTTGCAGTTAGTAAAATTATAGCTCCAGTTTTTGTATTAATTACTGCATTAGTAATTGTATTTATTTGGATATTTTATGGTGGTTTATAAATATGCCACCAATAAAGTATATGTCATAATCCATCCAACAAGGAAAGGCATTATTCCATCCCATAACCATTGGGAAAAAAACCGGAGATTTCATCTCCAAATTGTTTCTGAGCAAATTGCCCAACAAAATATAATATAATAAATGCAAGTGCTGTTGCAAAAACATCATTTTTAATTCCAAACCAGCTTAATGTAAAATCCAGTAGAGATAATACCTGTAATGATACCAACTACTAAATGAAGACTTGTTATTTTAATTGTAGTGTCCATTTATTTCCTCCGAAAAAATTAAATAAATATAATTATTATTAATTATACTATATTAAACTATTGATATTTATAATAAAAAGGTGTAAACAATGAAACCTATGTCTAATGTAGACATTTTTTACAATAACTGATGAATTAAATAATTTATTAACCGGTGCAAGAGTAGACAAATCATTTCAACCAACTAAAGATATTGTTGTAATGAGATTTCATGTAGCAGGAACCGGAAGGATTGATCTTGTAATGGAATGCGGTAAAAGAATTCATACAAGTAAATATCCTCTTGAAAATCCTATCAACCCTCCTGTTTTTCCCTATGCTTTTTAAGAAAAAGGATAAAAGGAGCTAATGTAGTTAGTATAACTCAGCACAATTTTGATAGAATTATTGAAATTAAAGTTAAAAAAGACAAATATTATACAATTGTTGTTGAATTATTTGATAAAGGAAATATTATTCTTTTAGACGAAGATGCAAACATTATATTGCCTCTTAAAAGAAAACGTTTCAGTGATAGGGACATCAGTTCTAAAAAAAGAATACCAGTTTCCTGAAAAAAAAGAGGAATTGACCCTATCCATACAAGTGAAAGTGAATTAAAAAGAATTGTTTGCTTAATTCTGACAAAGATTTAGTTAGAACATTAGCTATGAACAATTTAGGAAGCTTATATGCTGAAGAAATTATTAAAAGGGCTAATGAATTTGAGGAAATTGACAAACACACTCCTTCAGCTGATTTAAGTGAAAGTCAAATAGCTAACTTAAATAAAGCAATTCATTTATTGTTTGATAACCTGCAAGAAAGAAGAACATTTCAAACCGCAAATTGTTAAAAAGACAATAACGAAGATGTAGTTGCTTTTGATTTGATAAAATATGACGGATTTGAAAAAACATACTTCGATAACTTTAATGAAGCCTGTGATGAATTTTATTCCAAAAAGGTAAATAGTGATATTAAAAATATTAAAAGAAGCTGCATGGAATAAAAAGGTAAACAAATTCGAAAAAAAGGTTGAAGCTACAGGAAGAAACACTTGATAATTTCCATAAAACAATTGAAACTAGCCAACATAAAGGAGAAGTAATTTATTCTAATTATACTGCCATAGAAATTTAGTAAAAAGTAGTGAATGATGCTATAAGTAAAGATTATTCTTACAAAGAAATTGGAAAAACTCTGAAAGAAGCTAAAAAAATGGTTTGAAAGAAGCAGAAATCTTTGAATCAATTGATAAAATGGGTGTTTTAACACTTAAACTAAATGAAACTTCAATAAACATTGATTCAAAATTAACTATTCCTGAAAATGCTGAAATTTACTATGAAAAAGCTAAAAAAGCTAAAAAAGAAAACAAAAAGGTGCTGAAATAGCTATTGAAAATACTAAAAAGCAACTTGAAAAAAATCAAAGCTAAAAAAAGTAGCTATGGAACACATATCAATTCCTAAAAAAAGAGAGTTAAGAAAAAAGTCTTAAATGGTATGAGAAATTAAGATGGTTTGTAACTTCAGACAATGTTTTAGTAATCGGAGGAAGAGATGCAGGCACTAATGAAGCTGTTGTAAAAAATATATGGACAATAACGACATATATTTACATGCAGATATACATGGAGCAACATCAACAGTGATAAAACTAGATGGCAGTAAAATAAATGACAGTATCCTTAAAGAATCTGGAGAGTTTGCAGCATCATTTTCAACTGCTTGGTCAAAAGGTTTCACAACACAGGATGTATTTTTAGGTTAACCCAGAGCAGGTTACAAAAACACCAGAAACCGGAGAATTTCTGCCTAAAGGATCATTTGTAATAAGAGGAAATCGTAATTATATCCGCAGTGCAAAAGTAAAATTGCTATTGGAATCGTTGATTATGAAGGAAAAAGATTAATGGCAGGTCCTGTTGATGCTTTAGAAGCACATTGTGACAACTTTATTGTGTTAAAACCAGGATATACTAAAAAAACAGCAATAGCTAAAAAATACTTCATGAAATAAACGAAGATGACTTAATAACTTTTTAGATGATATAATCAGAGTGTTGCCATCTGGAAAATGCGATATTGACGAAGAATATCACTTAAGAAAAAATATGAAAAAAATTAATCCTGATAATTTTCAGGATTATATTCAAAAATATTCACCAGGATTTAAAATAACCACATCAATATTCGGATTTAACTGACTAACAAAGTTAGCATAAATAGATGGGTCCTGTTCAATTGGTGGAAATGTATTATAATGCATTGGAAGAGCTACTTTTTGGATCAATCCATCTTGTAGCTAATGCTGCTTCAAAAAGGACCCATTGTAAACTTATCCCCAATTGGAAGCAATGCAATATCCGGTTTATAAATTTCACCAATAATTGTTTTCATATCCCCAAATAATCCAGTATCTCCTGCATGGAAGAGTTTAGTTCCGTCTTCAAGAGTTATTAAAAAACTGGCTGCATCTCCAGCAGGAAGCGGTTCTTCAACAATGTCCAATACTGAAGAATGTTTAGCATCAAGCATAGTGAATTTAACTCCCCCCGATATATGAATGATCCCCAAATATTTACACCAATATTGTTAATTCCCTGTTTTTGATAAAAATAAAAGAAATTTCATGAATTGCTGCTACAGGAACATTATTTTTTTTGGACAGTTCCATTGCATCACCTAAATGATCAGAATGACCATGAGTAACCAATATAATATCCGGATTAAATTCTTCAACAGGTATTTGACAAGCAGGATTGTTACTAATAAAAGGGTCAATTAAAATATTTAAACCCTCATCAGTTATTATTTCAAAAGCTGAATGACCTAACCATCTAATTTCCATTTGAATCAACCTCTATTTCATATAATCTGCAACTAAATTTTCATCTAAATTTGCTGCAATATCCCATGTTTTCTCAAAGCTATTTCTAATTTCTGAAATAGATTTCCTATCTTCATAAATAGCACCATATTCCACATCACTGTTACCACTACCTTTAGAAATAATCATAGCATAATCATCATCAGTAATCAAGTTAATTGAATGTACTTGAGGAACTGTTTTTAATTTGTACTCCCTGTTTAAGAAGTGAAGAAACTAAAATTATATAAGACATATCAGATACATCAAAATCATTGATAATTACTCTTGAATAAATTGTTGGAACATGTGATAAAAAACCTGTCAGACAAATCATTTAAAGATGGGATTTCCAGCATTATCTCTTTATTTACATCAGTAGCCAGTTTATCAAATGCTTCACTGGAAGTTATTAAACCATCCCCATAAACAATAAAGCTTCTAAGCAACTTAGGAACAGGCAAACTTTCAGGATGATTAACATCTATTTTAATATTTCTTGGTTCAGTAATTTTTTCTAGGTTTAGGCGGAACAGAATGTATCATTTTTTTATATAATCATCATCTTGACGTAGTGCCCTTTTAATTTCTTCAGACTTATCATATCCATTTTGAGCGTAATTATGGGAACGTTTTTTAGGTTTTCTAGTGATTTTTAAAGGTTTATCATAATTTGGAGTGAATTTAAGATTATTACCGAAATTAGTTGTGGATTTATCATTATGAACTCTTAAAACTGCTTTTTAGAGTTATCTTTCTGATTAAAATCAAAGTATTCGTCAGGAGTTTCTTCATAGTACTCCTCTTCATATTCTGGAAGGTCATCTTCATAATAATTATCAAAAGTATCTCTAATTTTAAAGGACCATTAGAGGTATCAGAATTTTTATTAAATGATGGAGTTCTAATATCATTAGATTCTAAAAATTCTTTAACGATAGAAGATGTTCTATCAGCATTAGCATCAACAAAATAACTGATAATCATGATTATGCCAACTATTGCAATAATAAAACCAACAACTAGCAGAATGTCTATCAAATTATAAACATTTGCCTCATATATTATGAGAACCCCAACTACAAATAAAATAAAACCTGAAATTAATTTCAATGTGTTTCCCACTATCTCACCTATTAATAATTATAACCATTCTATTAATTAAACTTTGTATAATAGAGTTAATAAAGATGTTGATAAAAATGCTGTTTTTTAAGAGAAATTGAAGATGGGACGCAAAATTTAACAATTTCTATTTCTAGAAAAATTTATGTTTGTTTCTTATTTTTTTAGTTATTTTTCATGATTATTTCATTATAGATTCTTTTTTTAGGTTATGTCCGATTGCGTATAGTTTGAATTCAGTATTTACTTGTTTTAATCCTGTTGTTGTGAATTCTGTTAAGTGCATGTTTTGTTTCATGTTTGCAAATGGTAATTCAGCTGTTTTTGATCTTAATTTGTAGATTTCTTGCGCTTCAGGAGTTTCCATTTTCCGTTGCATTCTGATTTTGGAGGGATTTCCATAATCACTAATCGTTTTATATCGTTGGCTTTTTGCGCAATACTCTTGTATTGGACAGTATTTGCATTCTTTTTGTCCAATAAGCAATTCTTGGCTTGTTTTTGTATTCGTATTCTTTCACACAGTACAATGGTTGTCCTAATGGGCAAATATATGTCTTTATTTCGTTATCGTAATTGAAATTATCTTTGGAAAATGGTTTTCGGTTAAATTGTATTTTTTTTTCTTTTCGTTGAGAGTTTTCGTGAAGATATGTAGCCATCTAAACCTTCTTGTTCGAGATATTCTGCATTTATGTCTGTGGAATATCCATTATCAGCGCTTACTTGGAAATTAGATGGTGTTTCATTGTATATTTCGCTTAGATTTGATTTTACTTGTTCTATTGCTGGAATAAATTCGTGATGATCGCTTGGATTATTGGTAACGTGTGATGCGATTATTATTCCTTTGTGTTCGTCTACTGCGATTTGTGCATTGTAATCAAATTCCCATCGTCCTTTTTTTATTCTTCATTAACCTTGCATCAGGGTCATTTATGCTAATCACGTTTTCAGATTCATTGAGTTTTTCTTCAAGTTTTTCGACCTTTTTTTGAGAATTTTTTCGGGATTTTCTTCTGCTTGTTTTAAGAGCTTTTTGCTGGAAGCTCTTAATTTATTTTTTGTTTCTATCATCTTTGGAAGATTTATTGACTTTTTCAAAGATTTCTTTGAATTTTTCTTCATCAGTTAATGTTTCTGGAACAGAATTCCCGGATTCTTCACCTAATTCTTCGTCTTCTTCTTCGTCTAGTTTAATGCTTTTTTTCAAGATGTTGTTTCATTATTTTTTTAATTGCTGTTTGTTTGTTAATTTGTTAATTGATGTTTTTGATTTTATTTTAGTTCCATCAACGCTTACATGATGGATTTTAACTAAATCTTCTTCGGTTGCAATTTTTATAGTCATTTTAAAAGCTTCATCAATCAGATTAGAATAATTGCGCTTAAATCTCAAAATTGTACGATAACTAGGATGTTGCATACCTGCTAAGTACATATAACCAACATCCGTTTGGGTTCTTCGCTCAATCTCACGTGATGATAGTCCTCCATCAAAAACACTCATCAAAACTAGCCTAAGTAATAATTCACGAGGATAAGCAAATTCACCAGGCGTATCAGCAAACTCACGGTTCGCTTCGGAACAATCAATATAATCAGCCACATTTTTAATAAAATAACACGGATGGTCTTTTGGAATCAATTTCCTCAAGTCCATAGGCACTAACATGGTCTGATTAATAGTATCATCTCTTAAAACCATAAATAAAACAACCACAAAGACTTATATCTATAATAATAGATTGTACTTCATAGTATATAAAATTAAATGAAAAATAAGTAAAAAAAAAAATTTAAAAATTAGTGAGTTCGTGTCCCATCTTCAAATTTAGAAAAAAAAGATAGCATAATAATTTTTTATAAAAATAGTAATATTAATATAATATGAAAAATAAGTATTACTACTGGTGAAAATATGAAAATTTTTAAAAAAAATCAACAATGAAAAAATCAGGACAAGGCGCAGCAGAATACATATTACTGTTTGGAGGAGTGATAGTTATAGCTATTTTTGCTTTAACCATATACAAATCATATATGCAAACAAGCGACAGTAATTTAAAAGTAAAAGATGATATATCAGAGGTTAGAACCACTGTTCGTGAAAACAACAGCATATTAGGATAAAATGAAAACAGACAACAAAGGACAAAGCAGTGCTGAACTAATTTTAATAATTGGAGGTCTGATTGTAATAATTCTATTCATTGGAACATATATCTCCAACATAACAGACACTACTCAAAACAAATTAAAAACAGTAATAACAAAAGAAAGAAATTTTTTTAATAAATAAAATTTAGAAAGGAGAGTGTAAAATCTCTTTCTAACTTAAAAGATTAGAAGTTAAAATATCTCTCCATGATTCGGAGTTGATATTATTTAATTTCATTGAAGTTCTTGTGACTTCCCTAATGTTTTGTGGACATGCATTGACACAGGCACCACATAAATTACAGTAATCTAAATTAATAGCTGCCTTATTGTCAATAATTTCTACTGCATCACATGGACAAACATCTTGACATGCGTGGCAGGCATCCCTTTTACATGTTGATTCATCTGTTTCAACCAGTTTTAAAAGTTCCTTCAAACGGTTTGGTTACATTAATTGTATCAACAGGACAAACTTCTTTACACCAAGAACAGTTTACACAACCATCCTTAAGAATGGATGCAGTACCATTAATTTCAGGAGCTTTAATTTGATCTTGAAGCATACATGTTGAACATACTGCTTTAATTGCATCTTGAGGACAAGCCCTCTTACAAACACCACAATAAATACATTTTGGAAGTATCTACTTCAATAGTATTATTAAGATTGTCATTAGAGAACTCAGGATTATTAGTTAAACTAATAGCTCCTGCAGGACACATTCTGAACAGATACTACAGTAAACACATTTATCCTCATCGACACTGATTTCACCAATAACCAAATCTTCTCTAGACGGTAACTCTCTTTTAAATAAGATAGTGTCTCTAGGACAAACAGAATAACATCTTCCACAGTATATACAATCATCATCATTAATTTCTGATTCAACTTCCCATACTGGATAATTTCCTGTTTCTTTAATATCATTACCGTTAATGGTTAATGATAAAGCACCAAATGGACATGCAACAGAACATAATCCGCATAAAACACAAGTATTAGGAGTTACAGAAACTAAATCCATTTCAATTAAACCACGTGCAATCGGTACAATAGGTCCTAATCTCAAAGAAGATGTAGGACATACATCAGTACAAATTCCACAACCTACACACCTATCATTGTTATGTGATAACTTACGGGTTTCTTCCCCGCTCCTCTCAACATTAAACATAAAATCCCTCATGCTTTAGATATAGCTTGATTAGGACAGTTTTTGAATACAAAGGTCACAGTCATCGCATTTTCAGGGACAATAGTTACATCGCCATCTTCTTCAATGAGAGCGCCTTGTTCTAAATCTTTACACATAAACCTTGTACTGGACAATTTTCAATGTGACCGCAAAAGATCTTCGAATCTATTTTTACCGCCATATAACCACCTCAAATTTGATATGAAAATTATTTTATGAAAAAATAATATTTTAATATCAATTAATACATTGTCGAACTGCAGCATATATAAACATGTCGATTTAATTCAATAATAAAATACTATTTTAAAATATTTCCTTTTTTTTATTAATTTCACCACTCCTAATTCGTGTGACGAAATAGGATGACCATCATCTGCTAAAACAAAGCTAACAACAACAATATCTAAGAGACATTCCTTTAGAATCTCTAATTTCATTAATTTCAACTGCTACAGGTTCAGTTTCTTTCACTAACAACAATTGCATCAAATTCATCATCGAATACAGTTGTCCCATATGCATCATCTAAAACCATAACAGTGTAATTTAATCTGTCCTTAAAAATTCCTTAAGACATCTCATCCCTATCTTCACAGGAATCAATATCTCCCTTAAGACCACCAAAAGCATTAGATGTTACTCCGATTTCAACCTCTTCACCTAATTCAAAAGCAGTTGCAAGTAACTTTTTATGACCATCATGGAACTTATCAAAAGTTCCCCCAACAGCTATTTTCTTATATTTTTTATGATCCATAATATTGTCCTATAATTAGTTTTAAGTTAATATAAATTTATATAAACTATTATAAAATATTAGCGATTAAAAAAATCATTTATGGATAAAAAAAGAATTAAAAAAAAAAAATAGAGTAATAAAATTAGAATGGTAAAGATGTATAATAACTCTTAAAAGTAAATGTATTAATATTCCAATTCTTTATTACACCTAATGAGTTTCTAGAACTTACTGGATCAGCAACTACCCAATGTATCACCAATTAATACCTGAGCCCAAACATGACCATAGGTCCGCTTGAAAAAGTACATGTTCCATGAACATATCTTGCTGGAAGATCTGCTGCTCTAAATAATGCTATAACTAAATGAGCCTGGTCACAGCAGTTTACTCTTTTTATCAGTTAAAGTTTTTAGCACCCTGAGTAGTATCATAATAACCAGCATAAGCTATATTATCAATAACATAATCAAGTATTGCACTAGCTTTTTTGTGTTGGTGTTGATAGTCCTGCAGTTAATTAATTTTGAGCTAAAGCAACAATTGTAGGGTCATCAACTTGACAATTAGCAGTAGCCTGCAAATATTTATCAATATTCGCTAATTCACTTTCAGTAGCTTTTACATTGACTCTATTGATTACAAATTGAGAAGAGTCAGAATCTATTGACTTAATAGCAACATAAGCAGGTAACTGTTGATTATTACCATAAAACGCAACAACACGAGCAAATGCATATACCAAACCATCAAAAGTTACAGTTCCTACACTAGAGGATATGGATTCTGGAGCTTTACCATTAGCATTTACATAATCTATAATAGCTTGTGCAACACTAATATAATCTACCAAATTACCTAAATTAGCACACTTGGTGATTTAGACGGGTTAGTTGCATCTTTAGAATTTAAATCGCTTAAATCACCATTATTTATATTTATAGTTGCTATAGCTGCAAGATATAAGAATTGTGCTAAAAAAAGTATAACTTTCACCATTTATTAAAACGGAATCTGGCAATTTGCCCTCTGATTCAATAAATGATTTTACAACTTTAGATGCATCAATTATATTTGCAATTGAGATAGTGCCAGATACATGAATATATGACTGTCCGCTGTTTGAGTAATTACCGCCAATTGTAGGATAATAATAATAAGCTATCGGATAGTCTCCTTTTCCTAAAGGATCAACAGTTATTGTAGCTATACCCTCAGCATTAGTAATTGCATTTTTTAGTAATGCCCTCATAATAGAACTTAATAGTTGCTCCATTAATTGGATTATTTTTTTAGCATCAGTTAATTTAACATTGAAATTTCCACTAGTTCCTACATTCATGTTAATATCATCTGCAGCAAAGTATAGTTCCGTTAACCAAAATCATATTTGAACCAGACCCTTTACAGAGAGTATCATTTATTGCATATGAAATCTTGTAATAACCTACATTAAGATTAATGTTTAATTTAGCAATACCTGATTGATCAGTATATTTAGTATATGTAACTCCAGGAGACTGTAAATAGAACAGCAATGTCTTTAACGGGGTTTTATCTTTATCAGTGATTGCAACTTCAAAAAGCAGAACCGTCGTTTGGTAACATCACCAAATCATTTCCTTTAATATTTAAAGTTTGTTTAGCAACAACAACATTGTTTGATCCATCATTATAATCTAAAGCACCTTTATTAGAATAATAATAAGAAATTACATAATTTCCAGGATATAATCTAATATCTATACTTGCTACACCATTTGAATCAGTTGTAATGATTATAAGCAACACCATTAATTAAGAAAGTAATGATTTTATTAGCTAAAGGTTTACCATTTAAATCTGTTAATGTAACTCTAAATTTAGAACCATCATTATAAACCATGCTTACATCATTACCAGTTAATATAGTAGTTGAATTTATAACATGAAGTATGCTACCTTGACTTAGAAGGATAATAACCTATAACTCCATTAAAGCCATAAGTTACATTATAATCACCTTTTTCTAAAATTAGAAATAGTGATAGTAGCATTACCATTTTCATCAGTAGTGGCAGTTGCTTCTTTATTATTATATTTAAAGTAAACTGTTTGATTTTCAATTGGATTTCCTTTTATATCAACTAATGTTACAGTATAATTACTATTAATACTATTTATAATAATATATGCATCTTTACCAATTATAGTAGTATTTGAACTGCTAACACCAATATTATTAGATACCTCAAGACCATTATAACTACTTGTAATAATATAATTATTTGGATAAAGTCTAATACCTAACTTTGCAATACCATTTTTCATCAGTAATCTTATCATAGAATACACCATTAATATTAAACCTAACAGCAGCATTTGCTAAAGGTTTACCTTGACCATCAAGAACAGTAATGGCAAATGCAGTACCGTCCCTATAATACATATTAATATCTTTATTATCTATTAATGTAGTTAATACACTAATATTATAACCCTTAGCTTCACCATTAGGATGATAAGCAGTCAATATATAATTACCAGGATAAAAAGTGAAATAGTTAAATTTGCCAGTACCTTTATCATTTGTTCTTTTTCATAGATAACACCATTAATATTAAACCTAACAGTTTCATTAACTAATGGATTACCCATAGCATCATAAAAAAGTTGCATAATATTGAGTACCATTTCTGAAGTATTTAATTATATCACTACTATTAATAGTAGATAAAACAGTAATATTATTAGCAGACATTTCACCATTAGGATGGATTGCTGTCAATATATATTTATTAGGATTTAAAGCTATGCTTAAATTAGCTATACCACCATTATTAGTATTACGAGTATAGAAAAACACCATTAATATTAAATCTAACTTCTGCATTAACTAATGGTTTCCCATTTCCATCAACAAATTTTGCATAATATTGAGTACCATTTCTATAGAACTTCACAACATCATTTGCAGATATTGTAGATAATACTTCAACTAAATTTGTAACTGAAGAACCTCCATACAATGAAGAACCCTGCATAACTTGCTGTAATATTATACTTACCAACAGCCAAGTTAATATTCATAGATGCAACACCATCACTACCAGTAGTACGATTATAAAGTTTACCATTTATTAAAAATGATACAGTTTGATTAGATAATGCTTTTACCAGTAATATCAGTTAATTTTACATCATAAGTAGTGCCATTTTTAAAGTACAAAGTTGTATTATGACCACTTAAAGTAGTATTTGAAAGAGAACTTTGAGCTTCAGAAATAACACCATTGTCTGAAATCTGTTGTAATTCTATAACATTATTATTCTCATAATTAGATCGAATTACTCCACTATTGAATAATCAATTTAGAGTTATAAGAATAATTATCTGAGATAGATCCATTACTAGAAACTTCTAAATTTTGATAAGATAATTGATTATCATCTTGTATCAAGTTTGAATTTTCGATATCAGAAACATTGTTTAAATCCACAGCACATACAGATCCTAACATCAGGAAGAATGCACATATAACTGAAATAAACAATGCTTTATTTATCTTTTGAAATTTTTCCACCTCTTAGTTCTCATTACGAAAATTTTAATAAAAATATTATATTATACTAACATATAGTATTCATAATGAGTAATTATAGATTTAGAATTTATTATTATATAAATGTTTTTACAACTTCATTGATAAAAAAAACCCATTTAAATTAGCTAAAATCTGTGAGAAAATGATTAAAAAGTTTTATAAAATTTAAATTAAAAACAAATAATATTGAAATAAGTAAAAAAAGGATAAACTATCTTCAATTTAAATTCAAAAATTAAACACACAATGAAAAATAAATCTTACATATAATCAAGTAGCATATTTAAAATCTAATTCAATTGAAGTTTTAAATAGAAAATACATTGAAAATTTATTTTATAATGAAAAATACAACGATACAATCCAATAATTATAAAATAATGAATTTAAGTCAAAATATTTAAAAAATAAGTAAATTTTCCAAAAAAACCTAAAAATTTCATAGTTGATTCCATGATTTATGAAAAAAATATTTTCCAAAAACCATAAAAACATAGATTTAAGATTTGGACTTGCATATCCGAACATCTATAAAAACAGCTATGTCATCATTAGGCTATAATATATTATATAATTTAATTAATGAAAGGCAAGACACATGGTGTGAACAGAATCATTTATCCCAATACTAAATCTATTGAGTCAAATACTCCTATGAAACACTTTGATATAATCAGTTTTTCCCTGCAATTTGAAGAAAGATTATTTTAATGTTTTAGAAATGATTAAACAATCTGAAATTCCCCTTAAAAAGAAAAGACAGAAGTGAAAATGATCCTTTAATAATAGCTGGAGGTCCTTGTGCAACTGCAAATCCAATGCCATTATCAGATTATATTGATGTGTTTATAATCGGCGAAGGAGAAGTTACTATAAATAAATTTTTAGATAAATACCTGGAAAAATAAAAATTTAGATAATTTTTTTAGATATTCCCGAGTATACATCCCTAAATTTAACAACGATACAAAAATAGCTCTCATAGATGATATGAAAAATGCATACCATATAACACAGCCAATCATTACCAAAACTGACGAAGAAGGTTATAAAACTGTGTTTAGTGATTCAATTATGTTAAATGTTTCAAGAGGATGTACAAGAGGTTGTAGATTCTGCATGTCCAGCTATCTTTACAGACCACTAAGAGAAAACTAAAAATAGAAGAATTAGTTAACATAGCAATAAAAACACGAGAAAATACTAATTTAAATAAAATAACATTAATTGGAGCTGCTGTTGAGATTATTATGATTTAGAAGGTCTTACAAAAAGCTCTTGAAAGTGAAGACTTTCAAATAGCCACACCATCTCTACGTATAGACTCACTTAGTAGAAAAACTTTAGAAACTTTAAAAAAGGGTTTAAAAAAGCATTACAATTGCTCCAGAGTCTATTTCAAAGCTACGTGAAAGGATTAATAAAAAATATTTCTGATGAAAAAATATTTTCCGTAATAAAAATGCAGTTGAACTTGATTTTAATATTAAATTATACTTTTTTAATTGGAATTCCCTATGAAAGTAAAGAAGATATAGAAGAGTTAGCTAACTATATTGAAAAAATAGCAAATATGCATAAAAATAGAAAAATACATGAAATTTAGTATCAATCAATTATTCAAAACCTCAAACTCCATTACAATGGGAATTTTATAATTTTAAAGACATTAAATCAAAAACAAGATATTTAAAAAGAAATTAAGGAAATATAATGTTAAATTCGAAAGTCCGAAAAAAGGGTTGATTCAATATATATTATCTTGTGGAAATAGGGAAGTTGGTGCACTTATTGAAAAATCTTTAACAGAAGAGGTAACATTGAAAAAGAATGGCAGAGTTACTTGCCAAATTATAATATCAATGATGAACTACCTTGGTCTAAAATTGATATTGGAATTAAATCTAATTTTTAAAAACAGAAAAACAGAAGATTAAAAACAAAAAGCAAACCCCATGGTGTGGAGATTCTCCATGTTATAACTGTGGACCATGCAACCAGAAAAAATTTTTAAATTAAAAAATAATATAATAAATAATAATACTTGAGTGAGGAAAAAATATGATAAATCCTGCAAAAGAACCAGTACAATTGAATTATCCCAGATAAGAAAAAATGTTTGAAGTTACAAATCCTACTGCTATAAATTTAGGAATCGGAGAACCTGACTTTGACGTTCTGAAAACATTAAATTAGCTATGGAACAATCAATAAAAATAATGAAACACATTATACTCCAAATAAAGGTTATATTGAATTAAGAGAAGCCATCACTCAAAAATTCAAAAGGACAACAATATAAATACAAATCCTGAAAACATAATAGTTACTGCAGGAGCTAGTGAAGCATTATATATGTGTGCACAGGCATTTATTGATAAAAATGATGAGGTAATTTTTTACCAGACCCAAGTTTCCTGTCATATGAAGCCTGTATAAAGTTAGCTGATGGAAAAGTTGTTGGAGTTAATTGTGAAATGGAAAAATGAATTTAAATTAAAAGCAAGCGATGTTCAGGAAAAAATAAACAAAAATACTAAAGCTATAATTTTAAATTCACCCTCAAACCCAACTGGAGCAGTGATGGATAAAGAAGATATTAAAGCTATTGCAGATTTATCTATAGACCACGATTTCTTAATTATATCTGATGAAATCTATGAAAAAATCATCTATGATAAAAAACACTATTCCCCGGCAGCATATAGTGATAATGTAATAACCATAAACGGATTTTCAAAAACATATGCAATGACTGGCCTTAGAATAGGTTATTTTAAATGCAAAAAAAGAATATTTGGAAGAACTGCTTAAAATTCACCAATATAATATAGCATGTGCTAACTCAACAGCCCAAAGAGGAGCTTATGAAGCATTAACAGGACCTCAAGATACAGTTAACAAAATGGTTAATGAATTTAAAAAGAGAAGAGACTTGATTGTATCCAGATTAAATGAAATGGGATATAAAATCTGTAAATGCACAAGGTGCTTTTTATGTATTTCCAAAAATTGAAAATCCTGAAGAATTTGTTAAAAAAAAAATCCGCTGAAAATGGAGTTATAACCGTTCCAGGTGCTGCATTTGGACAAAATGGTAAAAATCATGTGAGAATGTCTTATGCAAACTCTTATGAAAATATAGTTAAAGCTATGGATATTTTTAGAAAAGGTGTTAATTAATGGATGAATTTAGAACCAAAGGCGGAACAAAAGCAGCGATTGTCGGAATAGGATCAAATACTTTTCTACTATTTTTAATATTGCAATTGAATAATGTCTGGAAGTTATGCATTAATCTCTGAAGGAGCACATACTTTATCAGATGTTGCAACTTCCATAATTGCATATCTTGGATTTAGAATAGGTCAAAAAACCGGCTGATGAAGAACATCCTTTTAGGACATGGTCGTGCTGAAAAACTGCGGAGACTTATAATTGTATTATTTTTTTAACTATGGTAGCTTGAAATCATGACTGGGAGCTTAACCAAATATTCCACCCTGAACTTATAACAACCCCCCAAGTTATCTTGCTGCAATTATGGCATTAGTGGAATTGGAGTGTCTTTGTATAAACTCAAGATATATTGCACTTGAGAAAAAAATAAGAAGCCTGCTATTGGCAGATGGAAATCACCAAAAAAGTGAACATCTTCTCATCAACCAGCTATTTTTTAGTTGAGGAGTTTTTGCATCAAATAGTGGATACCCCATAATTGATCCGATTATGGAGTCTTATTATAGGATTATTTTTTTTAAAAACTACATATACTATTGGAAAAGATAGAATATAGACAATATCATGGGAAAAAAATACCTTCTAAAAAATTAATTAAAGATATTGAAAAGCAGCTGATAAAACTCCTCAAGTACAGGGAGCGCATAATATCAAAAGTAGGAATATTTGGGGGTCATATTCCGTTGTTCATTGCATATTGAACTTGATGAAAATATGACATTAAAAGAATCCCCATAAAATAGTCCATAGAGCTCAAACAATATTGAAAAAAAAAAGTTCCATTAGTAAAATCAGTAACAATACATGCCGTCCTGCGGAATAAAATATGATCATAAGCAAGAAATAGATAAAATAAATTAAAAGCGCCGGGAACGGGATTTGAACCCGTGTGATCATAAGATCATCCCGTTAACGCAGTCCGACGCCGTACCAGGCACGGGTATCCCCGACAATATATAAAAAACAAAGTAATATATAATCTGTTTAAACTTATTAATAAAAGTTAATTGTTTTATAAAAATAGCACGTTCAAAGTGGACTAATCTCAAAACTATAGTTATCTAAAAACCCAACTCCACCCCGTGGTTCTACAAGCATCAACTGTTAATAGTAGAGCTGCTCCCTTCCGGGCCTGACACGTTCCCCATATTTAAGATAATTAACTTTTTACCCTCCAGTAAAAGTCTATCTCAATCCTGTAGGACAGTTTCTATATGTCGTTTTTCTTAGGCTCATAATTCTTAAAAAGCCTTGCTTTTTGAACTTCAACTGCACCAAAGGGGTGTGTGCTTACAGAGGACCCCCCTAACCCTCCGATCTAGCCATATACATATATACGAGACTAATATTATATAAAGGTTAGAGTAAAAAATTCCAATTCTAGAAAAAACACCCATTACTAGAACAAACATATAACACTCTTTAATCTCTAAAAATAGCTATAAATTGATTATATTAAACAATAATAATTTAAATTTGATTAAACTAAATACAAAAGTATTTTTTAAAATAAACAACTTAAAAATCAAAAATTTAGATTATTTTTAAAAATAATAACTTGAAAAACAGAATACTGAAAAAAAAACTTTGTTAATAAACCATGGAAATTTATTAAAATAAGAAAAAAATAGAAGTGAAAAATTTAGAAAATTAAGCAATTATGTCTCCATCTGAAAAATAATCCTACCAATTTACCATTTTCAACAACAACAGGCAGCTGAGTTGTATGTTTTGAATCAGGAGCATTAGCTTTCGCCAGTTTCAATAGCTTCCCAGAAATAATTCCGGGTGAGAGAGCAGTTACAACATCTTTAATCATAATAGATTTAACATCAGTTTCCACAACTCATATAACAAGTAAATTATGGCCCCAAATCGATTGCAGTAATAACCTCTACTAATTTACCATCATCAACAACAGGCATTTACTTATTTTATGTTCCATAAGTTCTTCAAATACGTAACTACATCCACATTAGAAGTTGTAAATGATACATCAATTGTCATTATTTCTTTTACTTTTCTTGTTTAACATCATAACTTCCATATTTTCAATAATATCATTAACCATTATATCAATCGTATATGTAACATCAACATTATCAATAATTTTTGATTATGTTTTATTGCTTGGTCAATCATAAAAGACCGAGTTTTTTCTAATTAAAAAAAATTGCTTTTTAAATAGTATCAAGTGACCTCTTAACCCACGGTTGCCTACACCTTGAATAAAAACCTGGATTTATGAGTATTTTCATCTCTAACAATTAATGTAAATAAAATAACATTACTTTTGTACGAATAAGGTCTTCTCATGAATCCGGCACTATATGAACGCCCTCAATAATTATGCTGATTCCTTCTAATGCTCTCTTTTCACAACCGCTTCACACTACATTTCTAACATCCACACTGACAAACCTTCAACAACTGGATCCGGACCTAGAGTGGTGTTCTGACTTTACTTTTCACATGCACTACAGATTGCCAGTGCTGAGGACTAATTGTGACGCATACACACTTCACATGCATCATGTCGTCAGCTAATTAAATTCTCAATCCCAAACGACTCAGCTAAATTTCAAATGCCAGACAGATGCCAGTTCCAACTCCTGAAGCTCCACCCCTTCACCATACAGTCAGTGGTTCTTTTTGATTTTCTCTACACATTTCTCCATTTAATATATTCTCTGCAAGAACAGGATCAACATAATTTTTCAGATATGGTAGGTTACAAAGATAGCTAAATCTTCAATAGAAATTTCAGAAAATATTTTCTTCAAGAAAAGTTTATTTTCAATACAAGTAGCTATTTCATAAGATTTATCATAGCCTAAATCAGTGATGTATAAAGAACGAGAGCCATTATGCCCTTTGAAAAGGCTTTTGTACTTTTTTACCAACAGCACCTTTTAATCATAATCATAATAATCACAAACTAATTATTTTAATTTTAGGAATATAAATAGATATCTTAAATTAATATTAAATAAAATTTGTGATTTGATTTTTGGGCACTGTCAATAACTTTGGTGATGAATGCCTCGGAAGTTTCTCTGCACCCAGTATTTGGTTTTGAGAGAAAATCTTGTCCTAGCTCCTTCAAAAGTTCTTAATGTTTTTTTTTTAATATGTTTAGGGAAAACTTTTTGAAAGAAATTTTCAATTTTATTACTTGTAGTTGGAACATTACTATTTTCAAGATGAAATGTTATTGTTTTTAAAAGTGGAATGATGAAAAACCACAATAAATTAAAAATAACTTTTCAGTAAATTGTTTTGTATACTAATAAGATAATCTCTACCTTTTTTTAGCAGATTCTAAATCATTAGCATCTAAAACATCAAAAAACTAATTGTTTACAATAATTTAAGTATTCCCAATTCTTCATCAGAATAATTATTTCTTTTTTATCTTCTCTAATGTTCCGGTTTATCTTTTGTTTTGTGTGAAACATACAGAATGATGTTTAACCCCAACTTTTTTCAAATTGCTGGATGATACTCATCTTTTTAAATCAGATACAATACAAATCTTAGGCTGATTACGAATCATCCAAAAACTTATATAGTTCCAATATCCTCTGATTCCACCAGATCCATAGAAAACAACAGAATTCAATTTAACATCAAATAAGACTAAAAAATAGTTCCAAACACCGTTAATAGTCCAAAAGACTATCAAACAAATAATA
>VOFJ01002379.1_pt1 | contig 27229 bp, 39 predicted proteins | sample 5384081 | NCBI WGS metagenome assembly VOFJ01 (sample SAMN12384729, study PRJNA508395) | human gut metagenome | isolation source: healthy gut I | host: Homo sapiens | reverse complement strand
TGCCACACCACATAACTACCCGGACCGACAGACGATAAAGGATTAAGATACGTAACCGCCATCCAAATAGCTAGTACTGTATTTTTTTGCCCCAATGCCTGTCCTGCACTTATACGGTCATTATATGCACTACCAATTCTTTTACCAAAATAAAATTGTAAACAACAAGGTACTAAACCGGCAAAAGCAATCAACATCTCTACCGTTACATCAGCAGTACTGTTAACCAAAGAGCGAGTAGTCTGCCCCATTACAATGGTCAATCCTACCGCCCATAAATAAAAAGCCGAAGTATGATATTTCAGTAAAAACTTGTGGAGCCGGGGAATATAATAACGGAATAATAAAGCGATAAAAAACGGTGCAAGCAACAATGGAAAAACCTTACTTAAAATCTTAAGAAAAGCAATACCAAAAGTAACATCTGTATGTGGTTCAACCAATGGAAATATCAAAGGAACTGCTATTGCAGCCAAAATATTTGAAAGCAATGTATAAGTAGTCAAACTGGAAGCACTTCCACCTAGTTTTCCCGTAATTACTGCCGCTGCCGTAGCAGTAGGACAAATAAGACAAACCATAGCCGCCTCGAATATCTCCTTATAAGATTCGTCCATCGGACAAAATATCAACAACAACGCAATGATACCACAAAAATAGCTTGAATAGCCAACAACCAGCCATGCCATACTCTAGGAACCAACTCTTTTTGGTTCAATTTTACAGAATGTAAGCAACAATTGGGCAAAAATCAAGGAAGGGAGTTAAAAAGAAATCAACCCATTCATAAATGGCTTTGTCGGCTCCAGAAAAGTGAAGTTGGCAAAAACAAAATAACCGATAACACCTGCAAGCATCGCTAGAGGTAACGTCCAATTCTTCATAAACTTAAACAAATCCATCTTTCAATATTTATTTCAGAATACAAAATAAAAAGAATTTAGTCCAAACACTCGTCTATTTTTCGGGTTTTGTGGCAAGTTTCGAATAAAAAACGCAAAACTTAAAGACAAAAGCCGAGTTTTCACTAAAAATCGCTACATTTGCAACTTAATTGATATGAAAACCGATAGACTTAAAATAATATTCCTGTTGTGTAGCCTGTGGCTGGTCCTCCCCTGTTTCTGCCTGGCGGCAAAGGGAAAGGATTTTATAGTCGTCATTGATCCCGGTCATGGCGGACATGATCCTGGCGCCATCGGCAGACGTGGAAAAGAAAAAAAATCAATCTGAACGTAGCTTTAAAAGTAGGACAACTGATCCAAAATAACTGTAATGACGTAAAGGTAATATACACCCGGAAGACAGATGTCTTTATCCCTTTAGACCGTCGTGCACAAATAGCTAATAATGCTAAGGCCGACTTATTCATCTCTATACATACTAATTCCATAGCCCGTGGCAGAAACTGTACGGGGAGCAGAGACTTATACGTTAGGACTTCACCGTACTGAAGAAAATTTGGAAGTTGCTAAAAAAGAGAACTCGGTTATTTTGATAGAGGATAATTATGAACAACGTTATGCCGGATTCAATCCAAATTCTTCTGAAAGCTATATTATTTTTGAATTTGTACAAGACAAAAATATGGAGAAGAGTGTAAAATTAGCCACTCTTATTCAAAAACAATTCAAGAATACAGCCAAACGGATAGACAAAGGAGTACATCAAGCCGGATTTCTAGTTCTACGCGCCACTTCCATGCCTAGTGTTTTGGTTGAATTAGGCTATATCTCAACACCGGATGAAGAACAATTATCTTTTATCCGATGCAGGCACTACGGCGTTATCTAACAGCATTTATAAAGCATTCCTCAATTACAAGCGCGAACATGACGCCCCCATCGGCCGCAGCAGAGTACAAGAACAAAATTACCGGAACCAGAAAACAAACCGAAAGAATCAAGAATAGAAATACAAACTGCGGAACCAGACACTGCAACGGAACCTGACAAAGTTACCAAAAAAGCCTGTACCTGCCACACAAAAAAAGATCACAGGCGACCAAGCCCGAACATCTGCCAAGCCTGTATTTAAAATACAAATATTGGTATCAAACAAAATATTGCCCAAAGGAAGCAAACAACTGAAAGGTGTATCACCCGTTAGCTATTACCGTGAAAAAGGACTTTATAAATATACTTACGGAGAAAATACGGATTATAATAAAAATACTACGCATGAAACGTAATATTACTCCCTAAATTTAAGGACGCTTTCATTATCGCTTTCAAAAACGGAGATAAAATGAACGTGAACGAAGCCATCAAAGAATTTAAAAAGAATAGATAATATAAAAGGTACAATTGAAATGACGAAAGAGGTAAAAATAGGATTAATAGGCATCGCTGCATTGGCTATGCTGATCTTTGGTATCAACTACCTGAAAGGAATAAATATGTTCCAATCTGCCAACTACTATTATGTAGAATATACCAATATAAACGGATTAGCCGGATCAAGCCCCGTCTTTGCCGATGGTTATAAAGTAGGTACAGTAAGAAATATCAATTACAACTATGCAAAACCGGGACATGTCACAGTAGAAGTGGAAGTGGACAAGGAAATGCGTATCCCCAAAGGAAGTACAGGAGAACTGGTTACAGAAATGCTGGGAACGGTAAAGATGAACTTACTCCTTAACTTTAATTCTACAGAATACTATCAACCGGGAGATACCCTGCCCGGCAAAACGAATGCGGGGCTCATGGGAGCCGCTGAAGAAAAAGCTAGTTCCTCAAATAGAGCAGATGTTACCCAAAATGGATTCTATCCTATATTCATTAAATAAAATATTAGCTGATCCTGCATTGAGTGCAACCTTACACAACGCAGAAAAACTGACAGCCAATCTGGATGTGACAACACGTCAATTAAACATATTAATGCAAAGGGATCTTCCGCAACTTACTGGAAAACTAAACACGATTGCTGATAATTTCATTACTATCAGCGACAACTTGAAAGGTATTGATTATGCATCAACATTCAATAAAATAGATTCCACTTTATATAATGTACAAATGCTGACAGAAAAACTCAATCGCAAGGACAACAGTATCGGATTGCTATTCAATGATCCTACTTTCTACCAAAATTTGAGTGCGACGACAGCAAACGCTGCAACCTTATTGGAGGATTTGAAAGCGCATCCTAAACGTTATGTACATTTCTCTTTGTTTGGCAAGAAAGATAAGTAACATATTTGCTAATTTAAAAATATTCTAAATAAGTCTACTCAACCATTTTTCCACTTATTTTCAGTAAATGACTGCAAATAGGGAAGAAATACCATGTAGACTTATTTCATTTAAAATAAATAAAAGCCTATTTTGACAGATAGTCAGCTATAAATCAGCCAATTATCAAATAACAAAAATATTTCAGAAGCCTTTAGATAGAGTTTTTTATAAGTTACTGAAACTAAAAGATATTACTCTTTAAAAATAAAAAGCAAGAAAAAAAGCGATTTGTTTTTTCAGAAATTCATTTCGAAATTTGCATTGTAGAAGTTTCGCTTTTTATAATAAATGTTTCATATGATTGAAAACAATCACGTCGTTTTATGGGGTCGTTGTCTGAACATTATCAGAGACAACGTACCTGAAACGACCTTTAAAACGTGGTTTGAGCCTATCGTACCGCTTAAATATGAGGACAAGGCACTGACAATTGGCGTCCCCAGCCCATTCTTCTATGAATTTCTAGAAGAAAAGTTTGTGGACTTGCTGCGCGCTGCCCCTATATAAAAAGAAATTGGGGAGGGAACGCAGCTTATGTATTGTATCTTGACCGATAAGACCAACCATATAACTGTTAACATGGAGGGAAGCAAACGCTCTTCAGCACTACCCACACAAACAGTTATACGAGATGGTAACAAGGCACCTAATCCAATGCAGGCACCGGCTCCGCAGGATTTAGACCCACATTTGAATCCAAATTACAATTTTGAGAATTTCATAAAAGGAAATAGTAATGAGTTCTCACGTACAGTAGGAGAAACTGTAGCTAAAAATCCGGCAAAAACATTCAATCCTTTGTTTTTGTATGGACCGTCCGGCGTGGGTAAAAACTCACTTGACTAATGCTATTGGTACTCGTATCAAGGAATTATATCCTGAAAAAGAGTATTGTACGTATCAGCACATCTGTTTCAGGTGCAATATACCGACTCTGTGCGTACCAATCATTTCAATGATTTCATTAGTTTTTATCAAACCATAGACGTTTTGATTATTGATGATATTCAAGAATTCGCCGGAGTAACCAAAACCCAGAACACATTCTTCCACATCTTTAACCATCTGCACCAGAACGGTAAGCAACTTATTCTGACTTCTGACCGTGCGCCGGTAATGCTACAAGGTATGGAAGAACGCCTTCTGACCCGCTTTAAATGGGGCTTAGTGGCCGAATTGGAAAAGCCGGACGTAGAATTGAGAAAGAATATCTTACGTAATAAAATACGTCGTGACGGTTTGAATATACCGGAAACAGTAATTAATTATATTGCTGAAAACGTAAATGAAAGTGTACGTGAATTAGAGGGCATCATTAATTCACTTTTGGCACAATCCATTATTTTCAAGCGTGATGTCGATTTGGATTTGGCTGAAAGAATTGTACGAAAAGCTGTACGCTGTTGTGAGAGCAAGCCTGTCACAGTAGAAGATATCATACAGAAAGTATGCAGCCATTACGAGATAGAAGAATCTGCCATCCATACTAAAAACAAGAAAAAGAGAAGTGGTACAAGTACGTCAGGTAGCTATGTATCTGGCCAAAAAACATACAGACTCCTCTTCTTCCAAAATTGGTAAATTAATAGGTAATAAAGATCATGCAACCGTATTGCACGCTTGTAAAATAGTAAAAAGACCAAGTGGAGGTTGATAAAACATTTAAAGCGGATATTGAGGAAATTGAAGCTTCTCTCAAAAGAAAATAGAATAAAACCACAGAGGTGCGCAAAGGGCATTTTCTTTATTTCCCTCTGCGCACCTCTGTTTTAAGGTTGATAGTTCCCGGCAACTCACTTTTCAAAGCCCTGTTTCTTCAAGGTTTCTTTCAAAGTTACAGACATACATTCATTATCCGACTTCTTGTATCTGACCTCAGTAAATACCTGAGCCAGTGTTTCCTTATGATTTTCTTTAATAAACTGATGATTTTCCGGAAGTGACTCTTTATATCTATAAATACGATCAATATCCTCTTTGGTATAATCATGATACAATTCTTCATGCAAAAATACCCTCTATAGGAAGACGATCGACTTGTGGAGGCATTCATCCGGATATCCTACTGTAATAGTAGCCACCGGCATAACCAATTCCGGCAACTGAAGGATATCAATAATTTGATCAGGATTATAAATCGTTGTTCCCAAAAAACAAATACCTAATCCATTTTCTCAGCCAATGTACAAAAAGTTCTGAGTCACAAGCAATGCATCCGTAGCAGCATTCAAAAAAGAAATGGGATTGTCATAACCCGGTACCGCCTTTACGCCTCTCTGCACCATTTGCTAAAACGGTTAAAATCCGCACAAAAAGTCAGTACAACCGGAGCACCTGTTACCATCGGTTGATTAAAATGAGCAGGTGCCAATCTCTCTTTCATCTGCTTGTCACGGGTCACAATCACACTATATAATTGCATATTGCCCATTGTAGAAGCACGGAATGCCTTTTTCAAGCAAATCATTTAACAAAGAAGCAGAAATATCTTCCTGCTTATATATTTACGGATCGTCCGTCTATTATTTATCGATTCCATATATATTTTTTCTTGCAAAGATAAAAAAAAAAAAAAAGAGTAATAATGCATTTTTTGCAAAATATTATATGCTAAGAATCTGGCCTTTTTTCAACTAGTCAATCACTCATCCCTCCATCAAAACTTTCAAAACAGAAAACTTCTACAAATAAGCAAGCATATATATCTTTTGATAATCAATAAATTAACAAATATTCTTGGATAACTTTCAATTTGTTGAAAACTTATCTACTTTTTATTTTGTTAATTGAAAAAAACATATATAGCTTTGCCGAAACTTTTATTATAATGAGTTGTAGCTTCTACACTAAAACAACTTATTGATATTATAGTAAATCTAAAAATAAAAGTGGAAAAACAAACGTACACCTATGACGAAGCTTTTGAAGCATCTTTACAATACTTCAAAGGTGATGAACTTGCTGCAAGGGTTTGGGTAAACAAATATGCAGTAAAAGATTCTTTTTCGGGAACATTTTCGAAAAAAAAGTCTCCCGAAGATATGCATTGGCGCATTGCAAATGAAGTAGCCCGCATTGAAGCTAAATATCAGAACGGGTTAAACGCACAGCAGCTTTACGAATTATTGGATCACTTTAAATACATTGTTCCGCAAGGTAGCCCCTATGACAGGTATCGGGAACGATTTTCAAGTGGCTTCCTTATCGAACTGCTTTGTCATTGGAATTGATGGAGCAGCCGACTCATACGGAGCTATAATCCGCATTGATGAAGAACAAGTACAATTAATGAAACGTCGTGGTGGCGTAGGACATGATTTATCTCATATACGACCTAAAGGTTCCCCAGTTAAAAATTCAGCACTGACCTCAACCGGACTGGTGCCTTTCATGGAACGCTATTCCAATTCAACACGTGAAGTAGCGCAAGACGGACGTCGTGGTGCTTTTAATGTTAAGCGTATCCATCAAGCATCCAGATTCAGAAGCATTTATTGATGCCAAAATGACCGAAGGCAAAGTAACCGGTGCTAATGTATCCGTGAAACTAGATGATGCATTTATGCAGGCAGCTGTAAATGGCACTCCTTACAAACAACAATACCCGGTAGATTCCGATCAACCTGTTTTCACGAAAGACATTGATGCATCTGCGTTATGGAAAAAAGATTGTCCATAACGCATGGAAGTCTGCTGAACCCGGTGTATTATTTTGGGACACCATCATCCGTGAATCCGTACCAGACTGTTATGCCGATTTAGGATATCGTACTGTTTCTACCAATCCTTGTGGTGAAATACCCCTGTGTCCCTACGATTCTTGTCGCTTATTAGCTATCAACTTATACTCATACGTAGTAAACCCTTATACAAAGGGAGGCTTACTTTGATTTCGACTTATTCAAAAAAGCATGTGGCATTGGCCCAGCGCATTATGGATGACATCATTGACTTGGAATTGGAAAAAATCGAGAAAATCATAGCTAAAATCGATTCCGATCCCGAAAAGTGAGGAAGTAAAAAGAAGCAGAGAAACATTTATGGGAAAAAATTTATAAAAAAGAGCGGACAGGGAAGACGTACAGGCGTAGGTATCACAGCTGAAGGGGATATGCTTGCCGCTATGGGGTTACGCTACGGAACAGAAGAAGCAACAGAGTTTTCTGAACAAGTACATAAAACAATCGCTCTGGAAGCCTATCGTTCATCTGTTAACATGGCAAAAGAACGTGGAGCATTCGCTATCTATGACAGTGAACGAGAAAAAAACAATCCGTTCATCAACCGCTTAAAAGAAGCTGATCCAGAATTATATGAGGAGATGAAAAAATACGGACGACGTAATATCGCCTGCCTGACCATAGCTCCCACCGGAACTACCAGCCTAATGACCCAAACTACTTCCGGCATAGAGCCGGTGTTTATGCCGGTGTATAAACGTAGAAGAAAAAGTCAATCCGAATGATCCTCAGACACACGTAGATTTTGTAGATGAAACAGGAGATGCATTTGAGGAATATATTGTATTCCACCATAAATTTGTGGAATGGATGACAGTAAACGGTTACGATCCCACCAAGCGTTATACACAAGAAGAAATTGACAAATTGGTAGAAAAGTCACCTTATTATAAAGCCACATCAAATGATGTAGACTGGCTGATGAAAGTAAAAATGCAAGGACGCATCCAAAAATGGGTTGACCATTCAATCAGTGTAACTATCAATTTGCCCAATGACGTAGATGAAGCATTGGTAAACCGCTTGTATGTAGAGGCATGGCGTTCAGGATGCAAAAGGGATGTACCGTTTATCGTGATGGCTCCCCGCTCCGAGTTTTACTTTCTACCCAAAAGGACAAGAAAGACAAAAAAGAAGAACTTCCCCTTGCAAACCACCTACGGTAGTAGAAGTGCGCCCCCAAAGTACTGGAAGCGGAAGTAGTACGTTTCCAAAAACAACAAAGAAAAATGGGTCGCATTTGTAGGCTTGTTGGATGGACATCCATACGAAATCTTTACCGGTCTGCAAGATGATGAAGAAGGTATTTCATTGCCCAAATCGGTCACTACCGGACGCATCATCAAAAACATTGATGAAGAAGGCAACAAACGATATGATTTCCAGTTTGAAAAACAAACGTGGATACAAAACAACCATTGAAGGTTTGTCTGAAAAGTTCAACAAAGAATATTGGAACTATGCTAAATTGATTTCGGGTGTACTTCGTTGGAGAATGCCTATTGATCGTGTTATCAAACTGGTAGATTCTCTACAACTTGACAGTGAAAACATTAACACATGGAAAAACGGTGTAGAACGAGCACTGAAAAAAATATGTAACAGATGGTACTAGTGCTGAAGGACAAAAATGTCCCAATTGCGGAAATGAAACTCTCGTATATCAAGAAGGATGCTTGATCTGCAAGACTTGTGGCACATCGAGATGTGGATAATGGTTTATTATATAATGTAACAACACAAAGGAAAAAGCTCCTTCACGAAAGTCATGAAGGAGCTTTTTATATAAACCAAGATAAATTCTTTTTCTATCTCACCCCTACAATACGGTGAAACCGTTCCACAATACGCCTTCCCAAATCCATACGCGTACTATCTACTTTATGAATGGCAGCAGGAGTCACATCATCTTTATATTTGGCTTTACCTACACGTATTTTCATCTTATCCAGATTACCGGAAATATTCACTCCAGCCTTAAAAGGCAAAGGCGATTTCAAAATGGATATATGATATTTAAAATTCATATCCAGTCCTTGCTCTCCCCCTATAGCAGCTTTATAACGATCTATAGACACTTGAAATGGATAAACAAGAACACTACCGTCATTAACAACTACATTAACCGAAATACTATCAAATACATTCTTCTTTTTTTTTTTTTAAACATCAACATCTTTGAAATTTCGGCAAAGGTCTCACCATCCATCAACACCAAACTGTCCCCTTTATATATACATGGCCGAACGCAAAGTAGGTATACGAATATTCATATTTGAATCCAGACGTGCCTCTGCAGCCACATCAAACTGAACCCTTCCTTCAAAAGATCTCAGCATAGGTACAATGGTATCCATTGAAGGTATAAAATCTACCAGCTTAGCTATATTTATATCCCTAATTTTAAAGTCAAAGCCTGTATATCCTCCTCTGACTGAATCCGCACGATATACCATAACCGCCTTCATATCAGCATCCAATGCACGCATTTCCAAATTTCTTAAATATAATGTACGATTTTTCAAATCTACCTTTCCACACACATCTTCAAATTCCACCTTTCCAAACACTACTTTTTTCAAATCTGTCTGTAATTCAAAATCCAAATTACCCGGTAACACAAACAACTTCATTTCTGTTGGAGACACTGTGTCTGTCACCGCCACAGATGCTGAATCTTCAGATAAAGAGAATGAATTAATCAATTGGTTACAATCAATCATCTCAGAAGATATTGCTAAACGCGCTTTTAAAGTTTCATTTTTTAGTCATCGCACGATATAATCCTATTACCTCCCCGGTAGCAACCATATCTGAATGCCCTATTTTCAAAGAAGCATTTCTTAATGTTATTCTCGGACATCTATTGTTACAGCTGTCTTACGTACTCGCAGAGGTAAACCAAATTCAGGAGCACGTACCAACAACCTATCAAAACCAACAATTCCCCGAGGTATCCATAACGAATCATTTTTCTTTTCAATTTCACTTTTATGCCTGCCACGCCTAATGCTAATTTCGTTTCGTTAGCATTAAAGAAAAGAGAATCCGTACGCATGGAAAAGTAATCATCGGCATCGCCGAATTTTGTTCCTTCGGAGCAAGTTCGCCAGTTCCAGTAGTCTTGCCACTATATATTTTTAAGCGAATCTCCTATATTCGCACGCAATTTATTCATTTCAATTCACATTGCAAAGTGACAATCTTTGTGGTATCTTGAGGATTGGTTGAAACAACCTTCGCTTTCATCCGATCTATCTCTGAAACAAATTTCCTACTATTCAATATTATTTCTCTGATATCCAATTCAGCCTGCAAAGTTTCACTATCACTGAATTTTAAATCGGCATTACCTAAAAAATTAAAATCTTTAGCAGTGTCTTTTAACTCAAAATCCTTTAAAGCCAATCTTCCCCCTAACCTGATACGTCCAATATCCTGCTTTTTCAAAGAAGAAAGACGACATTTTAAATTTAAACCCGCATCTAATTTACCACGGATGGTTACATTTTCCTGCAAAGGGAAAGTTTTAGCTAAAAAGCATCCAAGTCAACTGTAGATTCAGTATGAAGTGTTATAAGTGGATCTATCAATAAATCCTCCACTTTGGCATCTGCTAGAATCTTGGTATGTGCTCCCTCAAAATGAAGAATTTTCAAGTTCAAAAATGAAGGATTGCGACGCATCAAATCAATATACGATTCAAAATCAGCCGTAAAATTATCAATACCATAAGGAAGTCCTTCATATCGGGCGGATGCATCATTAATCTTTATATTCAATGATACCGCCGGAAGCTGTTTGTTTCCATAATTACCTTCCAATGTTCCATCAACCTTAACCTCACCTTTTGCCGAAATTTGTCCACGTTTCACATAAGCCTCGGGAATCATATTCATGACTGTTTCCATGGAAGGTGCATGTAGTCCATATTTCAAGTTCACACCCACCATCTTGGTAACTGTATCACGTTTTAATTCACCGTTTACATCCAGCCGGATACCATTTATAGTCAATCCTGTATTTTCAATGTCCACAATGCCGTAGACCTGTCTATCTCAATATCAGTCTGCAAGGAAGCCGCTACTTTATTAATCAATAATTCATCTTGCTGCCAAAAAAGAATATTTTTATTTTCAAATTCTACTCCCAATGAAGAAACTCCTTTTTTGTCAACGCCAGTTTTAGGCGCAAATCAACATCATCTATACGTGAATAAACCTCTGTATTACGATCATCAAAAATCAAATTGGCATGTTCTAGCTCAACCTGACGGATATCTATCTCGCTATCAAATTTATTTTTGTGAAATTGTATCTTTTCCACAGCCAATGTATCCGAAGAAGTTTTCACTATCTCCCAATTCGCCTTACCTGTTTTATTTCGATAAGCATAAACAGCAACATTTTTCAAAGACAAATTATAGACACTGATCTTATTTTTCAAAAAATAATCCAAAGGATTCACTATCAACACACATTCTTTAAACGCCAATAAAGAATCGGTCTTTTGTGGAAGACTATCATTCAATACTTTTAGAAACCAAGAAACCTTCGTCAACTTTTAACCCAAATTGAGGAAAAGGTAGAAAAGAAAGTCAATTCTACACTTTCTACCTTCAAATCAGCATCCAGTGAACGATTAGCAACATTCAACACTATCGGAGTTAATTTATCTGGTGTAAATACATAGTTAATCACAAAAGCCACTACCACAAACCCAGTAAGCAGCGAGGCTCCCACTGTAATGGCACTTACCCTTATTAATTTACGAATTCTTCTTTCCATATTATGCAAAATTAATGAAAACACCCATGCCATCAACTTTATTTCGTGTTAATACTATAAAATAGACCAATAAAACAGATAAAAAAGAAAAACAAGAACAATGATTTTTAATTTTGAGATATGAAGCGAAAGTTCTACTTTTGTTTCTCAAACTGAAAAAAATATGAAAGCAACATCTATGTATATTTATCTGAAGGTGCCAGGTTTTTCGCTCACCACGGAGTCGATCCACAAGAAACAATAGTAGGAGCTAATTTTATAATTGATTTAAGACTAAGAACCGATTTCACCCATGCAGCACAAACTGACGAACTGAAAGGCACCGTAAGTTATGCTGATATATATGCAGTCGTCAAAAAAGAGATGAAAACTCCATCCAAACTTCTTAGAGCATGTCTGTGAACGCATAGGGCAAAGACTGTTTAATGATTTTCCAACTATTCAGGAAATAATCATCCGGTTGTCAAAAGAAAAATCCGCCTATGGGCAGTGATTGCAGAAATGTTGGAGTAGAAGTACATTATACACGATGAAAAAAATTATCTGACAAACATCCAGTCATTTAATTAAGTTCACCCTATTACATGCCCTCCTCTTAAAAACGTAAATATGCTATCGTGCAAATAACAACACAAACCAATAATAATGAATATACAGACCATGTTCATGACCCTACTTATTAAAATAAAGAAAGTTGTTTTCTTCCTTCAGAATGATAAAATTTCATGGTAGCACTGATTCCTAATGTTTCTATTCTGCGATAAAAAACCTCATTCAAATAGGGAGCATTAGGAGAAATGCATTCAGAACGGTCTTCAAAATAAGTTTGATATCGCTTGGCCATCTTTGGAAAAATCCGCTCTACCTTATCATAAAAATAATCACGGGAGCCCCGTCTTAAAGTTACCCCCTGAACAAAGGAAGCACATAGGACGCTCCTGCTTCGGCAGCCTTCTCTACTATTTCCTCAATATCTTCTATAGAATCGTTTATAAAAAGGCAAAACAGGCATCAATGCCACTCCTGTATATATACCCCGATCGGACAATATCTTCATCGCCTTAAAACGCTCGGAAGATGCCGGTGCATTAGGCTCCAGTTTGCGCGCCATCTCGTCATCCGCTGTAGTGATAGTAAAACTAACGGCAGCATAAGTGCGCCCTATATCCTGCAATAAATCGGCATCACGAGTCACAAGACTACTCTTTGTTATCACATGAACAGGAAAACGATGTTTGGCAATAATTTCCAACGCACCTCCAGTCAGCTTCATCTGTTTTTCCAACGGCATATAAGGATCATTCATTGAACCTGTGCCAATGGTTGCTTTTCCACGTTTCGTTCCCAGTTCATGATCCAGTAATTCCAAAGCATTCTTCTTTACAGAGATATGAGAAATATCACCAACACCATAGCAAGAACTACGTGTATCACAATAAATGCAACCATGTTGGCACCCTCTATACAAATTCATGTTATAAGCAATACCCCCAATAATTATCTTTTACTTTTCAAACGTGACAGAATAGACTTTGTTTCAATAGATTTCACCTCATGAACATTCATTTACAGCTCCTTTTCTTTTTTGATCCAATTTCACCAAACAAAGATACGGGAATAATGCTATAAAAGAAATATAAAGAGAAGCAATTTAAAAAGTTTCAACTGAGAGAAAAATGTTTTTTACCCAACAAATAATATTTCATAAGAATACTAAAATGAGTCCGTTCCGGGATCATCTCATCTGTAGACTTCATTATATTTTCTATACGAGAAGCAGCAAAAAGAATATCTTATATCCTCAAATTCTCTCCTCGCCTGCATTACAGCACGCGCATTCGCTCTATCCTTTTTCAGATAAAAAACAAGGGCAGCCACTCTATCCAGTATACCACGTATAAAAAGTACATGTTCCAATTCCTTATCCGGCAAATTCTTATAAAGCATCAACAGATTATTTCTGAAATTCAAAAAAGTCTTTTCTCAGATTCTCTTTTTTTTCAACGTAGCCCCTCCTACATGATATACCACACTTTGCGGAATACAGACAAAGCTTTTTTCCCCTACTGCGCAAACGCCAGCACAGGTCAATTTCTTCCATGTGGGCAAAAAAATGACCATCCAAACCTCCAACTTCACGATAATCAGCCAACCGGATAAAAAGAGCAGCTCCTGTAACCCACATCACCTCCGTTACCGTATCATATTGTCCGCAATCCTTCTCAACAACATCAAAAATACGTCCTCTGCAAAAAGGATATCCATACCGGTCGATAAATCCCCCCCGACGCTCCGGCATATTCAAAATATTCCTTATTATGCCAACTTAATAATTTAGGTTGGCAGGCAACTGTTCCGGAATGGGTGTCCATATAATCCAGCAAAGGTTCCAACCAATGCGGAGTAACCTCCACATCACTATTCAGTAAAACTACATATTCTGCATCAACTTGCTCCAAAGCCCGGTTATATCCTTCGGCAAAACCATAATTCTGATCCAGCTCAATCAAACGGACTACAGGAAATTCAGAACGAAGCATTTCAAGCGACCCATCAGAGGACGCATTATCAGCCACACATATTTCAATCCCCTCTCCTACTGAATTATCCATAACAGAAGGTATAAACTTACGGAGCATATCCACCCCATTCCAATTCAATATAACAACAGACACCCTTTTCATTTCTTTTCAGACTAATACCAAATGTATGGAATAATTCAGACTAAAACACCCTTCAACGCTGTACCCTCTTCATTAAAGCCTCCCATTCTTACACGAATCAACTGATTATCCAATTGATCATCGTGATCCATCTCCACCCGGATGTAATTATCAGTAAATCCATGCATAGGAGTTCCAGCCTTAGATTTTTCCATTAATACCCAAGCTTCCCTTCCTATATGAGAGGTATAGAACGCCTTTGTCTTCGCATCAGATAAAGACCAACAATCTCTGGCTACGGCGATGCTTCTCCTCAGGGGACTCACTACATACTCTATTTTCAAGGCCTGCGTACCGGGACGCTCCGAATAAGTGAAAACATGTAACTGCGTCACATCAAGCCCTTCAATAAAATGATAAGCATCTTCAAAATATTCCTCTGTTTCACCACGTGTTCCCACAATTACATCCACGCCAATAAACGCATTCGGCATGATCTCCCTAATTTTGCGTATCTTGGAAGCAAACAATGCGGTATCATATCGACGTCTCATCAATTTCAGCACATCATCGCTGCCCGACTGCAAAGGAATATGAAAATGCGGCATGAATGCACGTGAACGTGACACATATTCTATTATTTCATCCGTTAACAAGTTGGGTTCAATAGACGAGATACGATAACGTTCAATCCCTGCCACCTGATCTAAAGCCTTTACCAGATCAAAGAAACTTTCACCGGTTGTCTTCCCGAAGTCTCCAATATTCCCCCCAGTAATAACAATTTCTTTTCCTCCCTCAGCAGCAGCCTGCCGTGCCTGTTCCACAATCTCTTCAATACGTCCGTTCCGGCTACGCCCACGAGCAAACGGAATTGTACAATAAGAACAGAAATAATCGCAACCATCCTGCACTTTCAGAAAATAACGAGTGCGGTCACCCCTAGAACACGAAGGTGAAAAACTACGTATGTCTTTTGCAGCTGTCGTAATCGCCTCACCTTGAGGATGCTTTTCCAAATTTCCGAGATAATTCATCAACTCTCCCTTTGTTCAGCTCCCAAAACAACATCCACCCCTTCTATATTAGCCACCTGGTCAGGTTTTTAACTGGGCATAACATCCCGTCACTACTACATAGGCACCCGGATGCTGTTTAACCAAACGATGGATGGCCTGACGGCATTTCTTATCCGCAACCTCGGTTACAGAGCAAGTATTAATAACACAAATATCAGCTTTCTCACCCTTTACGTGCTGTACGTATACCTGCTTCTTTCAGTGTTTTACCGATGGTTGAAGTTTCTGAAAAGTTTAATTTGCAGCCTAATGTATAATAAACAGCCGTTTTATCCTGAAAATTGTCGTATCAATCATACCTTTTTATCTAATTAGCGAGCAAAGGTACATATTATTCTGCTTAAATTCTTTAGAATACCAATAATTATGCTTATTTTTGCACATTACATCAAAAATTGTGCAATGATAAAAAGAAAACTTTATCAAGCTATATGAGAATAGCTTCAAAGAAAACTGGGATCTTCCCTGTTACACAGATTATGGTGAAGATACCACGTTTACATACGGACAAGTAGCGGAAGAAATAGCTAAGATACACTTGTTATTCCAATATTGCAGCCTGCGCCGTGGCGATAAAATATCTATTATAGGTAAGAATACTTCCCGTTGGTGTATCGCTTATTTGGCAACTGTTACATACGGAGCTATTGTAGTTCCTATTCTACAAGACTTCAAGCCGAATGATGTCCATCATATTGTAAATCATTCCGAATCCACATTCCTGTTTACCAGCGATAACATTTGGGAAAATTTGGAAGAAGAAGCATTAAGTGGATTACGCGCTGTATTTTCTCTAACAGATTTCAGATGCCTGCATCAACGTGACGGTGAAACTGTCCAAAAATTCATGAAAAATATGGATGCAGCAATGAAAAAGAATTTCCCCAAAGGCTTCTATAAGGAAAATATCAATTATACAGAACTCTCCAATGAAAAGGTCATGTTACTGAATTATACCTCAGGAACTACCGGATTCAGTAAGGGAGTAATGATTACGGGCAATAATCTGGCAGGAAACGTTACCTTCGGTATCCGTACAGAACTTTTAAAGAAAGGAGAAAAAGTACTTTCCTTCCTTCCCTTGGCCCATGCATACGGATGTGCTTTTGATTTTCTAACCGCTACTGCTGTCGGCACACATGTCACCTTATTAGGCAAGACACCTTCTCCCAAAATATTGATGAAAGCTTTTGAGGAAGTAAAACCCAACCTTATTATTACAGTACCATTATTATAGATAGAAAAATTTATAAGAATGTAATTCAGCCGCTCATCAACAAACGCAGCATGAAATGGGCGCTTAACATACCTTTTACTAGACAACCAGATTTATGCACAGATTCGCAAAAAACTGATTGACGCATTAGGCGGACGTTTTAAAGAAGTCATTATCGGTGGAGCTGCCATGAATCCGGAAGTCACCGATTTTTTCCACAAAATAAAATTTCCGTTCACCATCGGTTACGGCATGACCGAATGCGCCCCACTGATCAGTTATGCTCCATGGAATGAATTTATACCTGGTTCTGCCGGAAAGATACTGGATATCATGAAAGTCCGTATCGACTCGGATGATCCTTATAACATAACCGGAGAAATACAGGTATGTGGTGAAAACGTAATGAAAGGTTATTATAAGAATGAAGAAGCTACCCGTGAGGTATTTACTGAAGATGGTTGGTTGAAAACAGGCGATTTAGGTACAATAGATGCTAACGGATTCATTTATATAAGAGGCCGTATAGTAAAACCATGATCTTGAGTTCTAATGGACAGAATATTTTTCCTGAAGAGATAGAATCCAAGCTAAATAATATGCCATTCGTTCTAGAAAGTTTAATCATAGAGCGCAACAAGAAACTGGTAGCTTTAGTATATCCTGATTATGAAAGTCTGGACAGTCTGGGACTCAATACCCCCGAAAACCTAAAAACAGTAATGGATGAAAACTTGAAGAATCTGAATAAACTGGTAGGAAATTATGAACAAGTGAGTAAAATACAACTTTATCCCACAGAGTTCGAAAAAAACTCCCAAAAAAGCATCAAGCGATTCTTATATAACAGTATTACCGAAGAATAAATATGTTGTAAAACATGCTACTAATCAGCAAAATAGGTTGTATAACATAAAAAAAATTAGAAAAAAAGTTGTTCTTTTTGGTACAACGTATTAAAAAAGTAGTATACCTTTGCATCGTTTTAAAGAAAGCAACATTAGTATTACAGATTTAAAAAGCAAAGAAAAATGAAAAAATTAGTATTTTTTGTTCGTAGCCTTCGCAGCTGTTTCTTTCGCATCTTGCGGAAACAAAGCTGCTAACAACAACGCAGAAGCAACTGATTCAGTTGCAGTAGTAGAAGAAGCTGCTGTTGTAGAAGAAGTTGTAGCAGATTCAGCTGCTTGTGACTCTACAGCTGCTTGCTGTGACTCTACTAAGGCTGAATAATTCAGTACGAACTCTAGAGAGAATTGAAAGTCTGCCGTGCGAAAGCACAACAGACTTTTTTTATGTTTTTACCTCTCCCTTTCTGCCAGCATTCCATTGCTTTTTACAATACAAATTATCTACTTTTGTTTCTCGAACCACAAACAAAAAGCAGAATATGAAAAAGACAAATCTAAAAGAGAAACTTCAAAACTGGAAGTTGGGAAATTATTTCCGCGAATTATCAATTGTCACTGCCGGAGTATTTATCACTCTTGCCGGAACTGATTTTATAAACAGTGCCTCACAAGAGAAGCAGATAAATAAAAGTATGCAAATGATAAAAATGGAATTAGAAGAGAATTTAAAAAGTATCAATCAGGCCGAAGCCGCATATTTAAATGAAATTAATTTCTTCCGATTGTTAATACAAAAACAGGATTCACTTCAAACCATTAAAGCTTCTATTTTAGAAAACAATGCCAATGCTCCTTTTGCGTATGAAAATTGTGAATATTCGGAAGATGTGCTAGAAGTACTGAAAAGTTCAGCATTGATGCAACAGATACCTGACAAAGAGTTCATTTTAAAACTTTTACAAGCCTATAAAGGATGCAGAAAAATAACTGAGGACAACAAAGACTATTATAAATACAAACAAGACCATATAACCCGCTACTTCTCTCACCTAACCATTTATAATATTCATAAAAATTATAACAATATTTATAAAGTATGGGTAGCTAGGATACAAGAATATGATATCAAACAACTGATCCTCACTATGCCAAATACTTTTAATGAAAATCCTTTTACCACTCCTCAAAAAGTTATAAAAGAAACGATTGAATTAATAAATCAAACATATTAAAAAGAAAAAGCCCGGCTCTCACGAACCGGGCTTTTTCAGCATCATTATACTTTAAAGTATTTACAGATTTTATTCAGCAACTACTTCGAACGGGATTTCTACAGAAACTTCCTTGTGAAGTTTAACGATAGCTTTGTAAGAACCAATCTCTTTCACTGCATCTTTCACAACGATAATCTTTCTGTCAACCTTATGACCCAATTTTTCCAATTCTTCAGCAATTTGAATGTTGCTAACAGAACCGAAAATAGTACCTGTGGCACTCACTTTAGTAGCAATAGTCAAGGTTACATCCTTCAACTGTTCTGCCATAGCTTCAGCATCTTTCTTAATCTTTTCCAATTTGTGAGCGCGTTGTTTCAGCTCTTCTGCCAACATTTTCTTAGCTGAAGGTGAAGCAATCACTGCCTTACCAGTCGGAATAAGATAGTTACGACCGTAACCAGACTTCACAGTTACAATATCATTTTTGTAGCCTAAGTTCACTACGTCTTCTTTCAAAATTATTTCCATACTTATTCCTCCTTATTATTTCATCATGTCAGTTACAAATGGAAGTAACGCCAAGTGACGTGCTCTTTTTTTAACAGCCTGCGCAATACGACGTTGGAACTTCAGAGAAGTACCTGTAATACGGCGAGGAAGGATTTTACCCTGTTCGTTCAAGAATTTCTTCAAGAATTCAGGATCTTTGTAATCAATGTACTTAATACCACTTTTTTTTGAAACGGCAGTATTTTTTCTTCTTTACGTCTACTGAGGGCGGAGTTAAATATCTGATTTCTGATTGTTGCTGTGCCATGATTAATCCTCCTTTTTAGTTGATTTAACATTTCTTCTCTTAGCAGCATATTCAGCAGCGTATTTATCCATTTTAAAAGTCAAGAAACGGATAACACGTTCGTCACGACGGAAGTTAATTTCCAACTTTTCAATAACCTGCGGTTCTGCTTTGAACTCTATCAACTGATAGAAACCAGTTGATTTCTTTTTGGATGGGGTAAGCCAGCTTTTTCAAGCCCCAGTTTTCCTCATTGATAATCTCTGCACCTTCTGCAGTCAGAATACCTTTGAATTTCTCTACCGCTTCCTTCATCTGAACATCAGATAAAACGGGAGTTAAAATGAAAACGGTTTCGTATTGATTCATACTACGTTTATTAAATTATTAAATTAAATTTCAAATGCGAGTGCAAAAGTAGATATTTTATCTTAATCTACAAAGAGTTATCACAATTTTCTTCAAAAAATATAGTTTCATTTTACAATTAATCTTCCTTTTTATATTTTTTATCTGTAAAAGATAAGTTATATCCGCCAAGAATTGTATATTTGCAAAGTTGTTTAAACAATAATTCCATGATAGAACAATTTAGTTTTGATATCCAATTAATATTTGCCATATTAAATGGCAAAGTATCTGCCGCCATCAACCGGAAACTAAGCCGGAATTTTCGCCAGAATGGTGTAGAAATTACCCCCGAACAGTGGACAGTCCTTCTTTTTCTATGGGAAAAAGATGGTGTCACACAGCAAGAACTATGTAATGCCACTTTTAAAGACAAACCCAGCATGACCCGCTTGATAGACAATATGGAACGCCAGCATCTGGTGGTACGCATCGCCGACAAAAGAGATCGACGCACCAATTTAATTCATTTGACCAAAACCGGCAGAGAATTAGAAGGTAAAGCACGTTTCATCGCAAACAAGACATTGAAAGAAGCACTGCAAGGATTAACATTGGAAGAACTGAAAGTCAGCCAAGATGTATTAAGAAAGGTATTCACCAACATCAAAGACTAAAGTTTTTCAAGGTTTTCATCTTTTTTTCCTAAAATAATTTCCATGATAAGAGAATTATGCTTTAATTTGTACACAAGAATAAATATAATCTATTAATAAAATACACACATGAAAAGCTTACTTAAGAATTTAGGTCTGATACTGATGATCATCGGCGCCGCTATTTTAGTCGGTGTTTTCTTCACCGGAAGTGCAGCAATTAACGACAACGGTGTTTTAGGTGGAAGTGCCGCCCTTATCGTTATAGGTTTAATCGTTTATATTGTAATAAACAAACGCATTGTTGATTAAAGTATAAGAGAACAAAAATAAAAAAAGTCCGAAACAAATGTTCCGGACTTTTTTATTTCATCTATTTCACTCAGCCTTATTCTACTTCGGGAGTAATCAGTTTATACCCCTTCCCGTGAATGTTGATAATCTCGATAGAATCATCTTCTTTCAAATGTTTACGCAAATTAGTGATATACACATCCATGCTTCGTGCATTGAAATAATTATCATCAATCCAAATAGTTTTCAATGCGAAATCACGCTGCAGAATCTCATTAGCATGAGCACAAAGCAAGCCCAATAATTCGGATTCTTTCGTAGTCAGTTTAGTCTGTTTTCCATCGATAGCCAAAATTTGTTTTCTGAGTATCGAAAGTAAAACGACCAATCTTGTAGATATTGCTTTCCTTGTTTCTCTTACCACGTACACGACGCAAAATAGCCTCGATACGGAAAGTCAACTCTTCCATACTGAACGGTTTAGTAATATAATCATCCGCACCAATCTTGAAGCCTTCCAATATATCCTCTTTCAAAGTTTTAGCAGTCAGGAAGATAATAGGAATTTCAGCATTAGCCTGGCGAATTTCCTGTGCTAAAGTAAACCCGTCTTTCTTCGGCATCATCACATCCAATACACATAAGTCGTATTTGTTCTTAAGGAAAGCCTTGTAGCCAGCCTCACCATCCGGGCAAAGTTCGGCCGAGTAGCCTTTTGCCTGCAAATATTCTCTCAATAGCATGCCAAGATTCTCATCATCTTCGCATAACAAGATACGCAATTTCTCGTCCATATTATTCATTTTTTTTTTAATAAAGGTAATACAATTATAAATTTAGTTCCTACATTCAATTCACTCTCGGCACGTATAGTCCCTTTGTGATCTTGAATTATTTTTTTTTCACATAAGCCAGTCCCAAACCAAAGCCTTTCACATCGTGTAGGTTACCGGTATGCACACGATAGAATTTATCGAATATCTTCTTCAGGTTTTCTTTCTTAATACCTATTCCATTGTCCTGGATAGAGATATAAAGCTTGCCCGATTCATTCCAAGTACGTACATTCAACAACAATTCGCCTTCCTGTTTTTTATATTTCACTGCATTGTCCAGCAAATTAAAAATAACATTTGTAAAATGCATCTCGTCTACAAATATATCCGGATTTACCGCATCCAGATTCGAAGTGATTTTACCATTGTATTTCTCTACCTTCAACGTGAAAGTATTGACAACACCGGCTATCAAATCATTTGCATTCACCTCTTTCATCTTCAGCGTCGCTTTTTGCTTTTCGAACATAGACATCTGCAACACCTTTTCCACTTGGAAACGCAAACGTTTGGTCTCATCATTTATCACTCCGGATATATGCTGGAACATAGCAGGAGATTTTCCCACTGCCGGATCTTTCAACATCTGGGCCGCCAACGATATGGTAGAGATAGGCGTCTTGAATTCATGTGTCATATTGTTTATGAAATCATTCTTTATCTCGGTCAACTTCTTCTGACGGAAGATGATATAGATAGTAAAGATGAACGTCACAAGCAATACGAATGTGAAGATCAGTGACGGGATCATAAATTTAACAGAACTGAATATGTAACTGTTCAATGTAGGAAAATGAATATTTACTGTCGCCATACGAGCCGGAGGATCATTTTTAAATAAAACCTGCGGATATGTATTCTCACTACCCTCTTTGGTATAATCAGGGCAATGGTAAACTTCCGTCCCGTCACGGTCTGTCACCGTAAAATGATAAGGAATGTCAATGCCATTATTCAGCAATTCCGTCTTTAAAAACAAGTCCAACTGTTTAAAGTTGATTCTTTTGTTCAAGGGTTTGTCACTAGCTGTATACAAAATGTTATAGACCACTTCGTCCAACAATGCACGTTGGTACACATATCTGTCTTTAATTATTTCCTGCAAGGCTCTTGAAGTCTGAGGAATATTCTTACCAGTCGAAATAATCGCTTTAGGAATATTAGAAGGACGATTCGCACTGAACCTCATCTTCAATTCAAAAAGTAGAGTAACCGTTCAATCCATCGGAAGTTATGGAGTACTCATGTGTATGCGCTACCACATCACCACTTCCTTCCCCCTTCTTCTCTTCGGACTGCTCCCTGGACAGCTGTGCTGCTTTTTCCGTAGCAATCGCATCATCCTCAAGATACTTTTTAGTTTCCACCAACTCAATATTCCGACACGCCTGGACTAAACTGCGCTGAACAGACTCATCAAATTGCCCTTTGCGCATTTTCACCATTTCTTCAATATAGCTTACCTGCAAATACAATAAGCTAAGAAATGATAGCCCCATTACAATACCTAATACCCAAATAGTAGACTTTTTCATGTCAGCAAAATTAAAAGCGCTAAATCTCATTACATAATAGATTAACCAAATTTAAACGGCTATTCTCTATAATTAACCGAAAAAGTCATTTAAGCTAAGATTCTGACTATTATAACAAAATTTACGCCAGTTGGTTTGCAAAAATAATAAAAAATTAAGTTCAAAGCCAAATAACAAACCTAAAAGTTTAAGTTACCTTAAATAAAAAGAGACGTATTTTTAACGAAATACGTCTCCTCTAAGTATGAAATCTTACACTTTATCAATCATCTTTATTTTCTTTAGCTTCAAATTCCTTCATTAATTTTTCTTGTACGTCTGTCGGAACCAATTCATAGCTGGCAAACTTCATAATAAATGAAGCGCGACCGCCTGTCAAGGAACTTAAAGAAGTGGAATAAGAAGACATTTCTTTCAGAGGTACTTTTGCAACCAGTTTTTCGTATCCACTTTCACTGCTCATCCCCATAATCATACCACGACGACCTTGCAAATCACTCATCACATCGCCCATTTTGTCGCTGGGAACGAAAACTTCCACATCATAAATTGGCTCTAGAATCTTAGGCCCAGCATTCTTAAATGCCTCACTGAATGCATTACGTCCTGCAAGCATAAAAGAGATTTCATTTGAGTCTACCGGATGCATCTTACCATCATAAACAATCACTCGTACATCACGCGCATATGAACCAGTCAACGGACCCTGCTCCATCCGGCTCATAATCCCTTTCAAGATAGCAGGCATAAAACGAGCATCAATAGATCCCCCCACAATACTGTTAATAAAGACTAATTTACCACCCCATTCCAAAGGTATTTCCTCAGTCCCCTTCACATTTATCTTGAATTCCTGACCGTTAAACTTATACGTTTCGGGTACAGGCATTCCTTCATAATAAGGTTCAACAATGAGATGGACCTCACCAAATTGCCCAGCACCGCCTGATTGTTTCTTATGACGATAATCGGCACGGGCTGCTTTAGTGATTGTTTCACGATAAGGGATCTTAGGCTCCTCAAACTTAATCTGCAATTTTTCGTTATTTTCCAAACGCCACTTCAAGGTACGGAGATGAAACTCACCTTGTCCATGCACAATAGTCTGTTTCAATTCCTTAGATTGCTCCACTTCCCAAGTAGGATCTTCCTCACGCATACGGTTCAATATAACCATCATCTTCTCTACATCAGCCTCATTTACAGGCTTGATGGCACGCGAGTATTTAGCATTAGGATATTTAATGAAGTTAAACCGGTTTTCACAGTCTTTGCCGTTCAAGGTATTTCCAGTCTTTACATCTTTCAATTTCACAGTACAACCAATATCTCCGGCTACCAGTTCCTGCACCGGAATACGATTAGCTCCCGCACAAACAAAAAGCTGTGCCATACGCTCTTTAGAGCCACGATCAGCATTAGTTAAATCATCACCTTCGTGTACCTTTCCACTCATCACTTTAAAATACTGCACACCACCGATATGGGGTTCAACGGCAGTCTTGAAGAAATAAAGAGAAGTAGGTCCATTCGCATCGGGAGGCACAGGAACACCACGAGTATTATGAACTACAGGCATATCTGATACGAATGGAACAACATTACCTAAAAATTCCATCAGACGACGGACACCCATATCCTTACCTGCACATACACAGAAAACAGGGAACATACCACGTGTCGCCAATCCCTTACGGATACCTTCACGCATTTCATCTTCAGTCAATGATTCCGATTCAAAGAATTTTTCCATCAATGTCTCATCATTTTCAGCAGCAGCCTCTACCAAAGCTTTATGCATCTCCAATGCCTTTTCTCTCTCAGAATCAGGAATTTCTTCAATTGTAGGAGCACCTCCTTCTGGTCCCCATGAATATTTCTTCATCAACAGCACGTCAATGAGTTCATGAAAATTAGGTCCCGTTTCAAGAGGATACTGCACGGGAACTACCTTGGAGCCATAAATGCTACGCAACTGTTCGAGTACATTGTCATAGTCACATTTCTCGTTATCAAGCTGATTGACCAAAAAAGATAACCGGCTTGCCCAGCTTTTCAGTATAACGGAAGTGGTTCTGAGTACCTACTTCGGGACCGTATTGTCCATTCAGCAGCAAAATAGCAGTATCGGTTACATTTAGCGCGGTTATGGCAGCCCCTACGAAGTCATCACTGCCCGGACAGTCAATTATATTTAGTTTTTTTCCATTCCACTCTACATGATAAACGGTAGAGAACACTGAATAACCATATTCTTGCTCTACCGGAAAATAATCACTAACCGTGTTTTTGGCAGTAATTCTGCCACGACGTTTTATAATACCACTCTCAAAGAGCAAAGACTCTGTGAGGGTGGTTTTTACCTGAGCCATCATTGCCAAGAAGTGCAATGTTTTTAATTTCGTTAGTCTGATATACTTTCATGATATCTAAGGTTTAATTATTAACAAACGGATATGTGTTTCATATCTCCTAAAAATGTGGAGCGCAAATTAGAAAATAAAGAGAAAAAAAGCAACTCAAAGGATAGTGTTACTAAACTATGTTTTACGGCAGATATAAAAAAAGGCCATAGGCTTATGTCTTCACATTCTTGGTGTTAGTAGGCTTTAATTTGTCTGATAAGCCCTTTTTTTATAGCTTTGCTGAAAATTTTAAATTTATGGCAGGTATTTATCTTCATGTCCCTTTTTGCAAACGACGTTGCATTTATTGCGATTTTTTTCTCTACGACTCAAAGCGAAAGAAAAAACAGCCTATATACATGCAGTATGCAGTGAATTGGAAATGCGAAAAGAATACCTTGGCGGTGAAACGATTGAAACCATTTATTGGGGAGGAGGCACTCCTTCTCAGCTTGATAAAGAAGACTTTGAGACTATCTTCTACTATCTACATAAGAACTATTCCATCAGCAGTCATCCCGAAATAACCCTTGAAGCCAATCCTGACGATCTGACCCCGGACTATATCGCTATGTTACGTACCCTACCCTTCAATCGGCTGAGTATGGGCATTCAAACTTTTAACGAATCCATTTTGAAAGTACTGCAACGCCGTCACACCGCCCGGCAAGCCATCGAAGCTTTCCAGAACTGCCGTGCCGCCGGGTTTCAGAATATCAGCATTGACCTGATGTATGGCCTGCCCGGAGAAACCTTGTCAACCTGGCAACAAGATTTGGATCAAGCCCTTTTATTACACCCCGAACATCTATCGGCCTATCACCTGATATACGAAGAAGATACCGTATTGTGGAAGCTGCGTGAACAGCATAAAGTGGAAGAGGCGGACGAAGACTTAAGCGTTTCCTTATTCAGCACACTGATAGACCGGCTGACCTCCGAAGGGTACGATCATTATGAGATTTCCAATTTCTCGCTGCCGGGCCTTTACTCACGCCACAATTCCAGTTACTGGACAGAGAAAAAGTATTTGGGCTGCGGCCCTTCCGCCCACTCATACAATGGCGTTTCCCGCCAATGGAATGTCGCCTCACTGGATACCTATATAAAAGGAATCTCCGCAGGGACACCCGTTTTCGAAATAGAAGAATTGGATTTATATACCCGGTATAACGACTTTGTCATTACCCGCATCCGCACGGAATGGGGTATGCCATTGTCAAAGCTACGTGATGAATTTGGAGAAAAGTTGTACGACTACTGTCTCCGCATGGCTGCTCCGCATTTAAAGCAAGGTACATTAGAACTTGTCAATGATATATTGAAACTCACCCGCAAAGGCATCTTTATTTCTGACGGGATCATGAGCGACATGCTTTGGACAGACTGAAAAGAATCATCATTCAGGCTCACCTGCAAAATCAGAGAGGAAGTGTGCATAAAGGATTGGTACACTCACGGAATATAACCTCAACAGGCAGTGTACTAAATAATTCATATCAACTCATTTAGTACACTATCATTCCTGCCCCCAACATTTGAATTATTGACCCCCCAATGAAAT
>VOFJ01002698.1_pt1 | contig 27230 bp, 49 predicted proteins | sample 5384081 | NCBI WGS metagenome assembly VOFJ01 (sample SAMN12384729, study PRJNA508395) | human gut metagenome | isolation source: healthy gut I | host: Homo sapiens | reverse complement strand
AATCGGAGGAAAAAAAGGCATGGAGGGGAAATTGAGCAGGAATTGAGAAAAAAAGATATATTGTGCTTACGTTCTTCATGTACTCTTGTTGTGTTTTTATTGTGTTTTATCGTATAATATGGATGCTGGAGGTGGTTTGGATGAAATACAAGATTTTAGTTGTCGATGATGATAAAGAATTGGTAAAAATGCTTTGTAGCTATTTTAATATGAAACAATATGAAACTATTACAGCTACAGACGGAATGGAAGCATTAAATAAAATAAAAATGAAACCGGATATTATTTTATTGGATATCAACATGCCACGCATGGATGGGATTGAAGTATGTCGTCTGATACGCAGTAAAGTGTTATGTCCGATTTTGTTTCTAACAGCAAGAGTTGATGAAGATGATAAAATTAATGGGTTGCTTTCGGGTGGGGATGATTATATTACGAAACCATTTAGTCTTCGGGAGTTGGAAGCAAGGATTGTCACAAACATAAAGAGAGAAGAAAGGCATCAACAAAAAACGGAATACCGTTTCATGGATGAAATGCTGATTGATTATTCTGAAAAAATAGTAGCTATAGCCGGACACAAGATGGAGTTCACAAAAATTGAATATCAGATTATTGAATTCTTATCCATGCATCCAGGGCAGGTGTTTGATAAAGAACGTATATATGCACAAGTCTGTGGATATGATGCGGAAGGGGACAGTAGAACGATAACGGAATTAGTACGGCGTATAAGGAAAAAAATAGCGGATTATTCAGAAAAAGAATACATAGAAACTGTATGGGGGATTGGATACCGATGGAAAAAATAAGAAACTTGTCACTGAAAAAAACAATTCTGCTTTATTTTGTGATCAGCTTAACGGCAGCATTTCTGCTATCTGGATTTACAGTTCATTTTGCAGGAAATATGCAGAATAAAATATGGGAAAAATATATTGGTTATGCAGATTATACGGACGTGTTTCAGCAATATGGAAAGAAATACGAGATTGAGATATCAAAACCTAATCAATCGCAGATGAATCGTTTGGACTATCATCTTTCGGAAATGTGTGACTTTATGGAAACATATTCGGTACTGATTTTTTCGATTGTTGGGAGTGTTGTTGCGGTATTCTTTTTTTATAAAAATAAGTTAAAGACACCTCTACAGGAATTAAAAGATGCCTCACAAATGATTGCAGATAATGAACTGGATTTTCATGTGTCCTATGAAAATAAAGATGAGATGGGAACTTTGTGTAAAGAATTTGAAATGATGCGAAGTGATTTAGCAGATAACAACAGAAAGATGTGGCGAATGATTGATGACGAGAAGGCTTTGCGGAATGCAATTGCACATGACATACGTTCTCCACTTTCCATATTGCGAGGGTATCAGGAAATGCTCTTAGAGTTTGTTTCTGCTGAGAGTATAAAAACAGAGGATGTTATTGATATCTTACAAACAGGCATGTATCAGATTGACCGTATAGAGCATTTCACGGAAAACATGAGAAAAATGTCCCATTTAGAACAGAGGGAACTGCAATGCTCAGAGATAGAATTATCGGAACTGGCAAAAAAAGATTGAGGCAGAAGCTGCCATGCTGTCCAAGAAGGAAAGTAAATTATGTAAGGTAGAAAGAGTGCAGGAACAAAACATTGTGAAAGTGGATGAGGAACTTGTCATGGAAGTGACAGACAACTTACTGGAAAATGCGATTCGATATGCACAAAAAAGTATTGCTTTGCAGATAAAGAAAAAGGATGGTTTTCTTATAATTTCTGTTGAAGATGATGGAATAGGATTTGTGGATATCGAGGAAAAAGTAACAGAGCCATTTTATCATAAGAATCCACAAGATGATTTAAAAAGCATTTTGGCCTTGGCATGTATATTTCTCGTATTTTCTGTGAAAAGCATGGAGGAAATTTGAAAATATATAATGCCAGACAAGGCGGTGCTCATGTAGAAGCTCTTTTCAAAGCTGAATAAAAATACTTTATAAGGCTGAAATCACAAATAAAGTGGTTTTAGTCTTTTTTTTGTGAATTTATTGAGAATTGATTTGTATGATGTTGTTAAAGAAATAAAGAAAGGAAGAGATACAATGAAAACAATCATAAAAAAGAAGTATACTTGATTATTTAAAGAACCCTGTTTTGTGGATTGGCTTGATTATTATAGTTGCCAGTATGTATCAATGTCTGTCATCGTATTTGCAAATTCATTATATCAAACAGAATGAACAGATCACACAAAATGACGTAGCATTGGAAGATGCTGATGTCATGGATGGGTACATTCCCACATCTGATGATAAAGAAAGAAGAAGGGAGTGGGAAGATACGATCCGAAAAGAGACGTTAATGGACACCTCCAAAAATGGTTTTGGATTTAGCAGGCAGGAAGCAGATCATGTAATGAAAGAAATTCAGAATATGGATGTAAAGACTGCTTCTGAGTTTTTGGAATCCCAATATGGCTATTATAATGCAATATATGCTTATGAGGACCTTGAAATTCATAAGGGGACAGCAGAAGAAATCAATCATTATATCGAGCGGAAATTATCCGAACATTCTTTTTCCTGGTACTTTGCCAAAAAATTTACGGATTTTGCAGAATTGCATATGGCCTTTTTTGCAACAGTCTTGCTATCATTTTTATTTATTCAGGATACACGAAAAAGTACCTATGAATTATTACATACAAAGCCTGTTACGGCAGTCCAATATATATGTGGGAAAGTAATAAGCGGATTCATTAGGTATGTTGGGCGTATTAGTGATTTTGAATGTTATATTCTTTATGCTGTGTTTGAAAACGTCTTTAGAATCGGGATTTCCGGTAACACCAATTGATTTTTGCGTGAATTCTCTGATCTATATTGTTCCGAATCTTTTGATGATATGTTGTGTCTATACAATTACAGCATTAATATTTAAAAATCCGCTTCCGGCAGCACCAATCTTGTTTTTACACATTATATATTCAAATATGCTGACCATGAAGAATGATATTTATTATATGAGACCGTTCTCTATTATGGTGCGATTCCCTGGCAGATTTTTTTGAAACACATGTAGCCAAAATGTCAAACATAAATCAGATTATTCTTGTAATTTCATCAGTTATATTAGTATGTATTTCTGTTACAATCTGGAAAAGGAGGAGGGTTCATTGAAAACGGAACTAAAAAACTGCCTGTCGTTATATAAGATTTTTTATTCATGTGCATTTATACTGATATTGTGTGCTATTCATTCCGATTATATACTATGAAGAAATCGGTTCAGCGATTCAGTCGCCAATAGCATTTTTAACAATTATTTTTTGTAGTGACACATATTTGATGGAAGTAAAAAGTAAGCGTGCCGATGTATTTCATTTGTATGATCAAAAAAAGCAGTTAAAAGTAATATCGCAGAGAGTGGGCGTTCAAATATTATATTTATTAATACTTTCTTGTGCTGGATATGTTTTGTTTTTCTGGCAAAAACCGGGCAGTGTAAACGAAGGCATTTCGGGTATTCAGATATTTCTTTTTATATTTCATTGCAATGTTTGGAACTATCTGGCTTTGGAGTATATGCTCTGTGATTTTGTGTACATTGCTTCGAAATATGTGGGCAGGTATTGGATGTTTATTTGGAATTGTCATTGGACTTATATCAAAAGCGGGAAGTTCATTTTTCGGAAATCTGGGATTGTTTTCTTTCAGCTTTTGTGAACCTACTCAATTAATGTCCGAGAGTTGGATTTATGGAACGCTTGTGTCTTTTTTATAGCGGGGCTGTTTTTATTTTGCAGTATTACCAATGACTTTAAAGAAAAGAGGATAGATTATGAGTATTAGAATAAATGATTTAACAGTTAGATTTAAAAATGGTGTAGTTGCAGTAAATAAGGCATCTCTTGAAATACCTAAGGGAATTTACGGACTTTTGGGTGAGAATGGTGCCGGAAAAACCACTTTGATGAGGGTTCTTACAACCGTTTTAAAACAAACGGAAGGAATGGTTTCCCTTGATGGAATTCTGTATAACGAGGGAAATTATGAGAAAATACAGAAAAAAGATTGGTTATCTTCCACAGGAAATCGACTTATATCCGAATCTTACGGTGAAAGAATGTCTTGTATATATGGGGGGACTGTCAGGAGTAGCCAGAAATGACCTCGAACAAAGAATTACCTATTATCTGGAAAAGACTTCTCTTACAGAGCATCAGAATAAAAAAAAAATGCGGCAATTATCTGGTGGTATGAAGAGACGTGTCGGACTCATACAGGCACTTCTTAATAATCCGGATTTTTTGATTATTGATGAACCTACCACTGGGTTAGATCCGGAAGAAAGAATCAGGATCCGCAATCTTCTGGTTGATTTTTCAAAGGATAGAACTGTGCTGTTTTCCACTCATGTAGTAGAAGATTTAGCAGCAACCTGTACACAGCTTGCCATTATGAAAAAGGGAATTTTTTTATATTCCGGAAGCGTGAGTGGGTTGCTGGAAAATGCAAAGGGCTGTGTTTGGAATTGTACGGTACAAAATGCAGAAGAAGCCCGTTTGTTAGAAGCCAATTATTCTATATCATCTAAGCAGTATGTAGAAAATGGAATTCATATGAAAGTATTAAGCAAAGGAAAGCCAAATGAGAATTGTGCCCCGGATAATGATATCACTTTGGAAGATGCATATATTTATTTGACGAATAGTTGAATATAACGGCGGGCAAGTTGCCCGCCGTAAATTATGCTTATTTTGTTAAAAGACCGGATAGATTTTTTCCAATGCAAAATCCAATCTGTGGATATAACTCCTGAATTTCCTGATATTTTGCTTCAATCATTTCTGGTTCATCAGCCCAGATCTTTTCATATATTTTGAAAGCTCTTTTAAAATGTGTTTTGGCTTGCGGAAGATTGGCAGTCATCAGATAAATGGTTCCAAGGGTTTCCTGTACTTTGGCATAATCCAGACAGTCATCGGAATGGTATTCCTTGATGATGCCGGATAATTTTTGCAATTCAGAGATGCCTCTTTCGGGTTCCTGCTGTTCTGTCAGGAACATTGCATAATTGGCAATCTGAGGTATAGCCATATTACAGTCAGACATCAGTGGAAGAAGATTCTGGTGGATGGTATGGGCTAATTTTTCCTGATTGGATGGCTTGGAATAGTAAGCGGATATTTTAGGACTGATTTTAGCCTGACCAGTCATCCAGCGGCAAACCAGACCATTATCCATAGAAAAATCTGATTTATCGGATCATCCATAAAATCTTCAAATAATTCGTATAAAAAATCAGGCTGACTCATTTGATTACTTTCGCTGATATGATTTTTTAAGCAAGTGCTAATAGAAGAAAAATCGCATCGATTCAATAGAAATTCCCCTTTCGTAGTTAAGATTGAGTATATCTATCATAATACGAACATATATTCGATTCAAGAAAATGCGGATATTTTTAAAGTGATTGTGTCAATTTACAATCAATTTCTATTCAATGTGGTTTTCCGGCAGGTTCTGTAAAATAAGCTCAGATCAAAACAATGACGGGAGGAGCTTATGCAACAGAATATTGAATTTGAGCGGTGCATTGATTTTCTGGTACGGATGATTGATAAGTACGGCGATGAAGTCCTCCGAGAGTTGGAGGAAGAAAAAACAGAATAAGGAAGAAAAAACAGCATAGAATACTTCTGAGCGGGTATGGCTAAGAATGTTTTGGCATATTGACAGGACATTTAAAAATGACGTATACTAAGCTCAGTGATCGTTCTGTAGAAACTTGAGAAGCCTACAGGCGGGGGGAGAGCCTGCGGGTCTCTCCCTTTTTTTTTAAGGAGAAATGAGATGCAGACACCGAAAAAATTCTCTTCTTTTTAGTGACCAGGTTTCCTGGATCAGTGATGAAAAGGGAATAAAAATAAAAGACAGAGAATATGCGGAAGAGATGTTACGCCAAATAGGATATTTTCCTCTTATGGGAGGATATAAACATCTTTTTAGAATATCAAACACAAAAAAATATAAAGCAGGAACAAGTTTTGAAGAAATAGTCAGTCTGTATAAGTTTGATGCAGAGCTTAGAGAGTTGTTCTTTAAATATTTACTGCAGATTGAGCGACAGATGCGTTCTTTTTGATGTCATACTATTTTACTGAAATGTATGGAGCAGAGCAGAAGCAGTACCTGGACGCTAATAATTATAATAATACAAAAAGAAATCATGCAACAATCGTAAAGTTGATAGCGACCTTGAAACGAGCAACAACGACCACAGATTATACATATATCAACTATTACCGCAAGACATATGGTGAAATTCCATTATGGGTTTTGGCAAATGTACTTACGTTTGGAAACTTATCAAAAATGTTCCGAGTATTTCCTCAATCTTTAAAATCAAAAGTATCAAAAAACACTTTTGAACCTTTGAATCAGCATCAGATGGAACAGTTTCTATCTGTTCTCACGAAATATAGAAATGTATGTGCGCATGGGGAACGACTGTTTACATACAGAACAGTAGATGCTATTGCGGATACACCGCTTCATAAAAAACTTTCATTACCACAGAGCGGTAATCAGTACGAAAAAAGGAAAACAAGATTTGTTTGCTGTGGTGATTGCTTTTAGATATCTATTACCTGGAAAAGATTTTCTGGAATTTAAAAAGAAAGCTTATAAAAGAGATTGACCGAGTAAACAGAGAAGTAGAGCATATAAGTGAAGTTGAATTATTGAATAAAATGGGTTTCTCGGAAAACTGGAAAAGTATTACCAAATATCATTTAAAGTAAAAAAATATCCTCTAAGAGATAGTGAAATATCTATTGTCTTAGAGGATTTTTGATTGAAGAATTTTAATATTCAAGAGTTTGTTTTTTCCTTTTGACATTAAAGGCTAAGATTTCCTGTGGGTTTGTTAACTGACGTCCTGGAAGTGCCTGCTTTGGTGTACGGTCACGGTCAGCTTCATCAATCGCTGCGATAAAAACGTTTTACGCTATTTGGATTGGATATGACAAAATTATGAGTAATACTTGAAGTAGCCATACTAACATCTCCTCTTTTCGTTTTTTTTTGTATTAATTATACGATTGACAGAGAAGTGCGTCAATAAGAAAAATAAGTACTGAAAATATTTGGAACAAATACTAAAATAAAGTTGGGACATTGAATGGAAGTTATGTTACGAGATAATAAGAATTGTAGGTGGAAGGTTTGAACATAGAAGCATATGATGCGGATTCATTGAGAAAGATGGTTAGGTTGCTTGAATATGAGAACAAGATATTAAAAGATAAATTGAAGAAAGCAGGCATTTCATATGAAGAGGTGAATCCTTTTGAAGAAAAAATAGAAAGTGCAGAAGAATATGACCTGGATCAAGGGAATCGTATTGTAAATCCACCGTATATTACAGAGAAAAAATGGCAATACGTTTCTTTTTCGATGTTTTGGGGAAGAGAAGATGTATATGCCAGACGGGGAAAGAACAGGGGGTTATTTTCCACAATGTGCAAATCGTTGGAATGACCGGCTTTGTCCTAAACAACGTAAAGAGAAGGTGTTTTTGTGATGAATGTGAAAATACCAAATGGATAAGTCTAGATGTAAAAAAAAATAATTGCTCATTTGTTAGGCACAAAAAAAGAAGATGGATCAGATGTGATCGGTGTATATCCTTTATTGTCAAATGGTACATGCAGATTTATTGTATTTGATTTTGATAATCACGAAAAAAAAGGAGCAGAGGTTACGGACTTTGCAAATACGGATAATGAGTGGCATAAAGAAGTGGATGCGCTTAGAAAAATGTGTGTCCCTATTTTTTTATATTAGGGCATTCCATTAGGAGTGCCTTTTTTCAATTCAATTTCAGAAGGAGGTTCACTATGAACAACACAGCGTTAGGAGCAGTAAGTAACAAGAAAGAGAACATTCGCTTTATTAGCGAAGCACATGAGAAATTCTACTATGAAAAAATTAAAAAGAAGTGCTTGCAGATGAGTAAGATATGCATGGAATACCTTCGATTGGTGTCAATATGCACATTGATGGTACAGAAGAATGGGAAGATGAGGAAGCAGATATTGTCAGAGGAAATTGCATAGATGTGGATTTTCTGAATTACACACCAGAGCTTCAGGATACTCCCACAGAGCAGGATGCCCTTAAAAAAAACTGATTGCAGCATATCCGGATAAAGAGGTTAATGACAGGGGAGACAAAGGAAGCAAAGATACAGACGCTTGCGGCAGAACTTGATCAGTTATCTTATGATATTGACACTTTTGAATACAGAGATTCGGTGCCGGACAGGGAAGCACAGGTTCAAATGATTGCAAATGATATAAAAAGCGGTAATGTGAAGCCATTACAGATTTTTTTGCAGACATCTATTGATGAGGGAATTGACGAGGACAGCGAAAGGCAGGCAAAAGAGCTGACTGCTAAGCTGGCAGAATATAAGCCGCTTGCCAAGATCGAGGAGCTGGAGGAGCAGAATTATAACTTGATTGATGACAGGCTCAACAATGGAGTGGAAAAATTCAATCGTGAAGAAGAAAAGAAAGAACAGCCGGAAAAGCCGGAAGCACGTTCTTCCTTAAAGGAGAGATTGGCAGCCAAGCAGAAGGAAGCGGCACAGGGCAAGAAAAAGATGCAAAAGAGCAGGATAAAACTAAAAAGACGAACAGGGAGGAAATATAGGAATATGAATAATCTATTTACAGTTGAAGAAAACAAATTTCATGTGTGTTTTTGAGACACAGAACAGAATGAAGATGATGGAAGAAATCAGACGGGTAATGTCGCACATAAAGGACAGCGATATGGAAGAGCTTTCTAGGCAGGTGTTGAGAAAAGCTAGATGGAATGACAGATAAGGAATTTTTGAAAATTTCTTTTGAAGCAGCAGAAGAATAGCGGTAGTAAGTGGGTAGATAGTCGGTTGCAATGGCTGGCTACCTGCTTTTTATTTTACAATCATAAAATTGATTGTGAAAAATCGTTGGATAAGTTATAATTTCGGTATGCGTTTTGATATTAGAAAAACAAATATTTTATAAAAAAAATAATTGGAAATCATAGACAGTTTGGAGGTCTTAGTGTGGAAATCGAAAAATTGGAAATCATAGAAAGTAATGAGTTTCAAAGTTTATTTAATAAATCAAAGAAATTGATTGACAGTGCCAGAAGTAATATGGGACAAATGGCAAATGCAATTACGGTTCTTACCAGTTTTTTTGCTGGGAAGATATATTGTAGAGCAGGAACAACAGGGAGCAGAAAGAGCTAAGTATGGAGCAAAAGTCCTGGATTCCTTGTCATCATATTTGACAGAAGAATACGGAAGAGGTTTCTCAAGAAGCAATGTTGCGGGAATGCGGCAGTTCTATATGGCTTACAAAGACAGAGAATGAAATTATCCATCGGGAATTGGACAATTTGAACAGGCTTTTGGAATTGTCCAATTCCCGATTGGATAATTAGAGACGGCATATAAAAAATGCCATTTAAGTTGAGCTGGACGCATTATCAGATTCTTATGCGTATAGAGCTGGTCACATTATCGTGTCTTGATGCGTATAAATGATGAACAGGCAAGAAGATTTTATATGGAAGAATGTGCAAAAGCAGCATGGAGTGTTCGTCAACTGGAACGGCAGATCAATACGATGTATTATCAGCGTATTTTAGCAAGCCGGGATAAGATAGCGGTTGCAAATGAAATTCAAAACAACAGAGCCAAAACCAGAATATGAGAAAATAGTGAAAGATCCTTAAGTTATGGAATTTCTGCAGATTCAGCCTGACACACATGTATATGAAGGAGATTTGGAACAGGCATTGATTGATCATCTTCAACATTTCCTTTTGGAACTTGGAAGAGGATTTTCATTTGTAGCACGCCAGAAAAGGTTTACATTGGATGGACAGGACTTTTTTATTGATCTGGTATTTTACAACTATATTTTAAAATGTTTCGTTCTCATTGACTTGAAAATGGGTAAACTGACCCATCAGGATCTAGGACAAATGCAGATGTATGTGAATTACTATACTCGTGAAATGATGAATGAAGGAGACACGCAGCCTATTGGGATTGTACTTTGTGCAGATAAGGGAGATTCTATTGTAAAATATACGCTTCCTGAAGATAATCACCAGATATTTGCATCGAAATATTTCACCTATCTGCCGTCAGAGGAAGAATTGAAACGTGAATTAAATTTTGAAAGAATTTCACAAAAAGAATAAAAACGGAAATGCAAAGCGGAAGTTATAGTAAAGGAGATTTACAATGGAGTTTTGGATTTTTATGTTGATTATGGATTTGCTTCTTCCATTTACGATGATTGGTTTTGGAAAATATTTTATGAAAAAGGCTCCAAAGGAAATAAATTCAGTATTTGGATATCGGACTTCGATGTCTATGAAGAATAAAGATACATGGGAATTTGCTCATAAATATTGCGGTAAAGTCTGGTATGTCTGTGGAATGGTTATGTTGCCAATAACAGTAATATTCATGCTTTTAGTAATTGGAAAAAAGTGAAGATTGTGTTGGGAGTATGGGAGGAATTATTTGTGGTGTTCAACTTATTCCTTTAATTGGGTCTATTCTCCCAACAGAAATAGCATTAAAAAAGAATTTTGATAAGAATGGAATAAGACGATAAAGTTTGCAGAATCAAGAAAATCGGGATTTGTGAAGGAGGAATATGCTTATGAATATAGGGTTTTGGCTATGTGGAGTTTTGGTTATTCCATTTGTGATTATAGGAGTGTTATTTGCAATATTTAAAGAAAGAAAGCGGCTAAATTTGTTTCGGGATTTAATTCGTTACCGAAAGAAGAACAGGCATTGTATGATAAAGCTCATATTTCTCGTGATATAAAAAATCAGTGTTTTACATGGGCTGGCATAATGTTAGTAGGAGCAGTGTTGTCTTATTTTTTTAACACCATATATGGCTATTCCGGCTTTTTATTATTTGGCTCGTTTTATTTTTTCAAAGAGGTTCACTTTGACACGCACAAAGCATTTGAAAAATATTTATTAAAATAAATTCCAGATGATAAAGCAGAAGTATAGGGTTTGATTCATATGATTTCAGTAAAAAAACAGAGAATTGCTGCTATTATGGTTTTAAGTTCCATCATGCTGATTTTACTTTTGTCGCTAAATTTCCGAATCTGGAGTGGATATTATGCAGAAGGGGATTTTGGAAAGTATAGTCATACAGCAGATGGAATGCTTGGAAAAAAGTCAAATAGTGAAAACGATATAAGCGAAAGTATATGTTTGCATTTCTATGAGTGTATATGTTTCGGTGGAATAGAAATAATGGTGCTCTGGGTATATGATGGCTTTAAAGACCTCGGATAAGGTGAGTTTTCTTTCAGACCGGGAGTTACCCTTTGCAGTCTATCGGTTCGGATGGATGATTAAATACTTCTGATAATCAAATTTAAAATTTATTATCAGGAGGAACTTCGATGTATGTATTAAATGCAAATCATATTTCAAAAAGTTATAAAACTGCAGGAAAACTATGCGGATTTTGCAGAATGCGAATCTGCAAGTTATGAAAGGAGAAATGGTTGCTATTATGGGACCATCCGGCAGTGGAAAGACTACTCTGCTCCATGTGCTGACCGGGGTTGACACACCGGACGATGGAGAACTCGTAATAGGAGGAGAAACGTTTTCACAGCTTACGGAAGAAGAGAAGGCATTTTTTCGCAGAAAGCATATGGGAATGATTTTTCAGGATTTCCAGCTTTTGGAGAGTTTGACGGTAAAAGAAAATATATTGTTACCACTCATTCTTGAACGAAAAGAAGCAGACATCCAGCAAGAGCGTTTTTCAAGAATAGCGGATGTGCTCGGCATTGAAAAATTAGCTGACAAAGGAATTACGGAAATATCGGGAGGTCAGAAACAGAGAGTTGCGATTGGCAGGGCGCTGATCAATGAACCGGATATTATTTTTGGAGATGAGCCAACAGGAAGCCTTGACCGAAAGACCACCGGGGATGTGATGCGATGTATGAAACAGATGAATCAACGGTCTGGCATCAGCTTTCTGCTTGTAACACATGATGCTTATACGGCATCCTTTTTGTGACCGGGTACTTTTTCTACAGGATGGGAATCTGGCAAAAAGAAGTAAAGAAAGAGAACACTGCCGATAATTTCAGAGAAGATATATGGAAAACGCTGTGCGGTTTGGGAGGTGGAAAAAGATGACCTTTTTTATTTTCCCGAAAGATGCTGAAAGCTGGGTTTTACAAATATCAATTGTACTTTCTATGCAATTTATCTGCAACGGCACTATTCTGTTGTTTTGCAGTTATTTCCACAAACAGGACGTTTATGAATGCGTCGATTGTAAATTCATCCATATCCAATAACATTTATCTTCCATTTTTTCTGTCAGCAGTGTTTCTGGTTTTTTTTTTTCCTTCCTGTTTCGTGTCAGGCATTTCTGGCATCAAGAAAACAGGAATACGGCGTGATGTTTTCTCTTGGCATGAGCCGGAAGGAAGCGTTTAGAAACTTGCTTTTTGAAAATGTGATCATATCCGTGCTGGCATTAGCAATAGCACTTGCGGCAGGAACTGTGCTGTCATTTTTATTTTTTTCCGTTATCATTTATGCGATAGATGTTCACGGAGTGCAATGGCAGTTTTGCCCGGAAGCATATAAGCTTACAGCAGTTCTATATATACAGTAGTGGTGGCAGTTGCCTTTATCCTGAATGCCGGGAGACTTATGCTGGATAAAATCGGAACCCTGCTAAAAAGCGCAATATCGGGCAGAAAAAACAGGAAAGATCGGTACGTTCTTATGCAGACTTGCACCCAACTACATGAGGTTTCATCTGGTGGAATGGTCATTTGTCCGCAGACACAAGAAAGAATGGGGATGTAGGTATGTTTTAGCCTCTCTCATAATAGCGGTATCTGTTATGCTTACGGGGGTATGTGTGACTTTATATCCGGCTTTTCTACAGGATGCAAAAAGTTATTCTCCCTATGACATGGTGTACTCAGAAATCTATGGAATGAATCAGGTTTCAGTACAGGATGTCCTTCATATATTGGAGAAAAATGGTGTTACTGTAGAACAGGTCATTCAGCTTCCCTATATCAGAGATGATGTTTTTAATTACCTTCCTGTGGCAGAAATAAACCGGGATTTTGGATGTGATTATCAGATTCAGGGAAGGCGAGTTTTTGAATTTGTTTCAGTACAATCTGGAAGATGGGTATGAACATAACATACAGCCAGTATCTACTGTAACGATTTCCGGGGACAGAAAGCTGCAGTCTGTTGGAACAGATGTAAAGATACTGTTTAATCAAAATCCGACCTTTGCAGATAAAACACTGATCATCAACGATTCTGATTTCGAAAAAATTAAGTGCAGATATAACAGGTAGTGCTGGTATCGCAAACTTGTTTCAGTTTCAGAATTGGGAAGATTCTTATGCGGGAGTATGTGAAGTAAAAAGAATATCTGCAGGAAAGCAATCAGTTGAATGAAGATGAGCAGACATATTATGAATTGTCTTCGAAAGTGGAGAAATACCAGGATGCAAAGAAATCAGGACAATTTTTATTATTTTTGATGGCATTTGTGATAGGGCTTATGATAATGGCTGAGTTTCTGTTAATTCATTCACGTATCCAGGCAGAGAAGGAAGAAAATAGCAGGGTCGTTTTGTAGTTTGCGAATGTTGGGAATGATAGACAAGGAAATGGTAAAGTGCCTATGCTATAAGAATTTTCTAAGATTTATACCGCCATTGGTTGTGGGAACAATCCTTTCTTTCCTGCCATCTTATTATCTGAATGAGAGTTATGGAATGGGGACGAATGGAATTCTGGCAGGAATCGTATTTGGAGTGATTTTGGCAGTCGGAATATTCGTAGTGGTACGCAGGTATTCTGAGAAAGAAGAAAAAAACTTTATGAAAGCGGTTTTATAATACAAGGAAGAGGATTTTTCGAGAGGATTTTTTGATTATGGATAAGTAGAAAAAAGATTCAAATCCTGTGTATAATTAAAAGATAAAGATAGAGACAACTCGGAATTTCAGGGGGTGTTTTTATGCCACAAATGAATAAGGGAGGAAAATTTATTTTCGGGAAATCACTCATTCGGACGGATGGAACATTGCGGATTCCACCGCAGGCAATGGAAGAATATCACATTGCAGATGAAGGAAAAGTATATCTTTTTACCGGAAGTAAGATTACCGGTGGCTTCTGCGTCACCCGGAAAGGCCTTTTGCATCCGTCAAAACTTGGTCACATTTTGGACGATACTCCACCGTTGCTTGACTACTCAGCAGGTTCTGGCGAATTTATCAAATACAAGGGGCGTTCCTACTGCTGGGTAGAGATTTCACAGGAGGGGCAAATTCTTCTTACGAAGAAAATGATGGATTTTTGAAGGTGAGACCCGGAATGGAGCTGCTCTCTATCCGCAGTAGCGACATCGCGTTTACGATGGGAGCTAAAGGAACCGCTATTGGAAAAAGCAGAAAACTATGATGGTGAAATTCCGTTTTTTTAAGTGTAACAATTTCCAGTTTGTAGAATTCAAAAATTTAATATGAATCGTAATAGCTGAAACATTCGGGGTTACAGAAGATTCGTATTCTCTTGTAATCTTTTCAAATTCACGGATGAATGATTTGATCTCTGTTTTTAGAGACTTTCAGTAATTTTAAGTAGTAACAGATAAGGATGATGTAATCGCCGATACTGTTCTTTGGAAATGTCACCATTCGCAAGTGCCTGATTTGCCAGTTCTGCAGCAGTCTTGAGAGTAGCGAGCTTTTCCTTTGTTTCACTGACGGCACTGGAGAGGAGCTTCTGCTTCTGCGCAAGCAGCTCGGTGTTGCCTGGATCCAGTTTCAGGAGCTTTTCGACATCCTTGAGCTGACTCTGCGTATTCTTGATTTCTGAATTGACACCCTTTAAGGCACTATGAAGCTTGGTAGTATCGCCACCGATCTCGACCGTGGTACCCTTAATTCTACTTCCCGCCATAACGCACCTCCTCCCTGCAAAATGGGCATAAAAATTGGGGCTGTAAAAATAAGTCCCTAATATAAGAAACGCCAATTCCGGCAAATGTCGGTTTTGGCGTTTCTTTGTATTAACTTTTCTATTTCTAAGCAAGTCTGCATCTTTGGGTATAAAAAAATGGTGCATTTAATAAAGCTCGGCTAATCACGCCCGCTTAAGTTTTATGCAACTTTCGTCTGTCGTTGCTTTTTGTTGTGATATTTATAAAGATTGAATCCACATGAAATCAGTGTAAGCTCGAGAATTACATTTTTCTCGCCTCTTCGCAATAATCTTTTATACGCTTTATCCCACTTTAATACACCAAAAGTTCCCTCCGATTGAATACTTCGGTTCATTCTCAAGAGAGCACCATGTATGGATTCAAGATTTTGCAGCACTTCCTGATGGATAGCAGTTAATTCCTGATTCATTCGGATCGTTCGGTTTTTGTGTGCTCTCGGACAACATTCTTGTTTATGCTGACACCCTTTCACAAGATTCACATTCGTATAATTCTTCCGTTCTTCCATATTTATTATATTTCACATGCTGTGTTCTCTTGAAGAGGAATTTTCGACTGTTTGGGCATAAGAGATTTCCATCTGCATCTTTTGCAAAGTTTACAGCACGATATACGGATTCTCATGATACTTTTTGTCCGTCGTTTCTTTTTTTGTACATGGTAAATTTCATGTATTTTTTCCATGCCGTGTTCTTCACAATAAAGATAATTATTGTAAGAACCGTATCCGGCATCAGCAACCGGATATTTCGGATAGTGACCATATGTGCGATTGAATTTTTTTCCATCAAAGGCACAAAGCATTCCATATCGGATGCATATGGTTTTACGTCGATTACAGCTATGTATTCATCACAGATGGCTGCCTGTAGGTTGTATGCCGGAAGTAGCTGATCGTTTCCCATGTAATCACGCTTTAAACGCATGAAAGTTGCATCATGATCTGTTTTGGAATAACTGTTTCTTTCTTCTCCCACAGGTCTCGATATGATATGCATAGGATTTCAAACGTTCCAGATATTCATGCAATTCTTCGTATTGTTTTTGTTGAATGCTTTTTCTATGACCACGTCCGGAAACGAAAGAAGTTTCATCCAGTCCAGTTGTTTCTTTGTAACATCGTAAGTAATTCAGAGACATAGTCAACCGCGTACGCTTCACGCTTTTCAAATTTTATTCCGAGATATCCAAGTACTTCCAGATTCATAGCATCAATCAAGAGTGAAATCTTGTCAAAGACTTTCTGCCGGTTTTTCACACACGATTTTTTCCATACCCAGGTATATCGATTGGCATTTGCCTCAATTTTTGTCCTGTCAATGTATGTATGCTGCAGATCCACGTGATCTTTGGCAAAAATATATGAATTAATGTCTTCAAATATCTGCTCGATAGAATCGGTTAGTTCGTTTCGGATTAAGTTTCCAAATGTAGCAAAAGAAGGTGTTTTCATGCCATCAAGAAGATACATGTAACGAATGTCATTACGGCAGAGCTTTTCTATTTCCCGTAAGGAGCAGATGCCATTTTCCATAAAGGCAAAAAGTATTACTTTAATGAGTTTTTGAGCATCACATCTTGGGCGACCTGTTTTATAGCCTTTCTCTACAAAATATATCTGGATAGGTCAATGTGATCCATAACCTCACAAAAAGTGTATACCGGATCGGAAATATCGATCAATTTTTTTCGATTTCTAATGGTAATTTCAGCTGACGCATAGTATAATTACCATTGGTATTGTTATTTAGTAGCATAATTAATTATACCAAAAAATCGCTCAGACCTCACGGTCTGGGCGATTTTTCTGTCAGGGGTTTTTTTACAGCCCCATAAAAAAAAGCACCGATCAGATTTCTCCGACCGATGCTAATAAACTGCTATTCTATTGAGATTTACAAATTGGAAGCTGCCATGCAATTATTTGTCATTTTCCAAAGAGGTAATGATTGCAGCCCCCATTACAACAATTGAAAGAATTGGATTAGAGCTGAGGCCAATTCATTATTTCGGCTCCAAATACTGTGCCAAGGTATCCCAAGATAATAGCAATAATGGAAGAAATAGCTGCTTTTTTCATTTATTCGTACTCCTTTGTTAACTTCCGATTTTGGGATTATTTCTTAAACAGCTCAGAATGTGAACTAAGGCGATAAAGCATCAAAACAAGAACATCTCCACAAATCTCATAAATAAGCAGCCAGTCCGGTTCAATGTGACGCTCACGCGTACCTTTGTAGTTTCCTGTAAGGTCATGATCCCTGTATTTTTGCATCCAGCGTACCGCCATTCGCCAGAATATCGATTACCTCAAACAGCTTATCAAGATCTTTATTTTGCTTTTTGGCAAGCTTCAAATCCTTTTTAAACTGATTGGTAAACTGAATGTCGTATTTCATACGTCGAGAGCTGCCTTAAGCGCATCCATACTGGAATAACGCGGAGCAGAAGGATCCTTCATCATTTTTCGGCCTTCCTCAATGGCAGCGGCTGTAGTATCATTTGGTACTTCCAGTTTTAATTCAAAAGGAATACCATGTTCACGGATAGCGGTTCTCAGGAATATATTTATAGCGGTTGTCATATTCAGACCAAGCTCATTGAAGATTTCCTCCGCCTGGTCCTTGATTGCCTTGTCTGTACGAATATTTAAATTAGTTGTTGCCATACAGAACACCTCCATTCAAGTATAGTATACTCAAATGCGCGTCTAATGTCAACACACTGTCATTATATAAGACGCATAAATTCTGCTAAAATGCATCAAAATCCATCTGCGTAGCGATCTGCGCATAGCCCTTGTACTCATCATTGCTGCTTTCTGCGTACATGTCATTCACCATACCGATCGTGAGAAGGTCAAGAGCCCGGATGGAGATGCCGAGCTGTACGCAGCGAAGCAGAAACAAGGGTGGGTCATCGGCCGATCTGTTGCGTGAAGTTTTTTAGATTCTACATCCGTCTGGACATTTAAGCACCAAAGCTCGATGATTTTCGGAAGTACCTGGTAGATGGAGAAGGTGCTGAACTCATCAAGCCATTCCTCCGGGCTGTCCGGGATGGTGGGATCTGCATGCTTTGCCATGATGTAGGCGATGTTCTCAAACATCTCAAGGGGGAGAACATATCGAGATGGGAAGAACCCTCATCCCCCCGTTTCCGACAGCTTTTCCCAGCACATCGAGATCCTTATAGATATCCCGGTGGAACTTGATGCGATAAATACGCGGAATGGCGGCAGATACCTTGAAGGGCACCTGCTTTCCGTCAATCTCAATCTTCTGAATCATACTCATAATCCAATCACTCCTTTACTGCCTTTGCAGGCTTCGCTGCAGACTGCGTTGCTGCATCGCTCTCTGCCGCAGGCACATATACCGCCTTGCACCAATCAGCATAGGTGGTAGCATCCGTGGTATTTCCGGTCTTTGCTTTCACCATACCATTAGCAAGCGGTACCGCCTTCAGAGACAGCTTCTCCGTCTGCACCTCCTTGGAATCCTCATTCGTCTTTCCTTCGATGCCGGGACGGGAAGCGGAGCAGTTATACAGCACATGACGAATGTGCTTCTGGTCGCCATCAAACTCGAACAGGAGCGCAAATGCTGCAAGCTCCACCTCGGAGTTTTCAATCAGCACTCCCTTGGAATCTAGTGTTTCCTTCAGTACGTCCGTGCGGAAGGACTCCGGAATCAATGCAACCGTTTGCGGAAATAGCTGAGCAGCTAAACACAATAGCGAAAACGCATTTTGATGATTAAAGGAGGCACTTCATTTGGCAAAGAAAAAAGATGAGATAACCATCCGCTCAAGCGCAGCGGAATACCCGACCTATGTTGCCTCTGTAGGTGATCAGCAGGACAGCATGCGACAGCCATTGACTATGATAAAAATTCTGCAACGACGAGAAGATTTTATGCGACCGTTCAGAATAAAATGCATTATGCCGTTCATGGACATACGGCGGCTGAACTGATCGTGGAAAGAGCTGATCACACAAAAGAGCATATGGGATTAACCACCTGGGCAGATGCACCGGAAGGAAAGATTAAGAAAAGTGATGTTAATCCTGCGCATGTTAATATTAATAAGGTTCTAAGGGAACTGGATATGGATATATTCAAGTCAAAGAATCAGTTCTTTATAGATGCGGCAACTTATTATATAGAACATTTTGGACGGGAAGCACTGATAGAACCGAAGGAAAAGAAAGAACCTCAATTTATATCAACTGAGGAAATGGCTGTCATAGAGGAGCGGATCAGACAGGAGGCAAGAGAAGAAGCAAGGCAGGAAGCAAACAAACAAAGAGGTTATGAGCATGGTTGGCAGCATGCTGGCAGCTATGCAGGCTAACAAAGGTGCAATATCTATCATACAACAGCAGGCAGATACAGATGATAATGCAGATTCGGATGATGATTTTTATGATGATGTTATTGCACAGAGCGCATTGAATTGGATGGAAAAAAGATTGACGGCAGCAGTTAAAAATATTTGTATTGTAAAAAAGCAATACATGGTGGTACACTATAAGAAACAGGAGGTGCATACTATGGCAACAAAAACTGCAAATGTAACAGCACGAATTCAACCGAATATAAAAGAGCAGGCAGAGAGGGCAATTCTTGACAGACTTGGAATTCCTGTATCTGTATTCATAGATATGACTTACAGACAGGTTATTATGCGTGATGGAGTACCATTTTCACTTGATATTCCGGATAAACTTGTTACAAGAGATTCTATAACACAAGCTGAATTTGATACGATGGTGCAGACCGGGCTTGAACAGGCAAAAAAAGAACGATTCTGTATCTGTTGATGAGGCTTTTAATCAATTAAAGTCGGAGATATAGTGCATGAATGAATATGAGGTAAGGGTAACAAGGCTGGCATTAGAGCAGATGAAAGAGATAGTTCATTATATTTCAAATGATCTAATGGCACCGGATGCAGCAGGCAATCTGCTTGACAAGATGAAAGCAGAGATTACTAAGTTGTCGAGTTTTCCGAAAAACATGCCTTGATTGATGAAGAGCCATGGAGGACTGAGGGAGTACGCGAGATTGTTGTTAAAAAACTTCCTGATTTATTATTGGGTTGATGATGAAAATAACAGAGTTCAGGTAACAGCAGTTATTTATAGCAGGAGAGACCAGATCAGGCAGCTAAGCAATATGGATATGGAGTAGTGGCTTAATCCATAAGGATTACTATAAAAGTATATAGTTGCAAATATATAAAACTGAATACACGCAATGAAAGAAGCAGATATGTGGAAATATTCCATGTGTCTGCTTTTTTTTCATGCCCTAAAGATAACAACAAGTATCAGAGAAGCTTGTTTCATACAGTTATATATCCCACACCGCAGGTGTGTACGGATACAAGTATCAGTACACCAAAGGCGATCAGGGATTAGGAAAGCCGAATAAAATATATGTGTATGATTTGTTGAAAGCCGATAACGATAATTGGCTGCCAAAGCAATTTAAGCACAGAAAGGGCGGACAAATTAAGAAAGAAATATTATGATGATGCAAAAGAGAATGTAGCATTTGAGAGATGTGTGGATGTTGTGACATCGTTGACGGCGGTATTTCGATTGTATGAAAGCTATTGTAAAAAATGACGCAACATGACAATGGTAGAAATTGCAAAGTGGAACAATGTCAGTGAGAGGACGATTTATAGGTATAAAACAATATTTTCGTGGCAGGAACAGCGACCGTAAGGGAGCGAAAAAGCCACGCCGTAAGGCGTGTTCGCCAGACCAGCAAAAAGCGGGCTGGCCGGGGTTTGGGGTGGCTTTAACGAGCGTATCTGAATGCGCCTCAAAAAACAGTTTTTACATCTGTATTGTAATTCCGACAAGAAAGGATTCCTCACCAGGAACAAGATCGAGATCACCGCCATGGCCTTCAATGATTTTTCGGACAGAGGAAAGCCCGATTCCGTGATCCGCGGATGCGCCCTTTCGGGAGAGGAATGTTTTTCCCTCCTGAAAGACTAGCCCGTCGTAAGTGTTTTCGATCTTCAAAAAATACATATTGCCTCTGGTTTCGCCGGCAATGAAAACGCGGCGCACCCCTGTTTTTGGCGGCTGCACGCCTCAACTGCATTGTCCAAAAGATTGCCCAGCACCGTACACAGTTCCACATCGGTAAGCGGCATCTGATCGGGAAGATCGAGCCGCACCTGAAATTCTGTCCCCTGTATCTGCGCCATGCCGTAGTAGTATTCAATCAGTGCATTTACGACGGGATTTTTGCAGAACGCAACATGGGAGTGACCCGATGATGCCGCAACCTGTTCCTCAACCTGTAACAGGAAGGAGCAGATCTCTGTCTGCCCACGTTCAGAGGCCATGCGGTCTATGGTGCGCAGATGGTGTTTGATGTCGTGGATCAGCCTTCTGTTTTCTGCCGCTGCTTCAGAAACCTGACGGCTGTATTCGGTCTGCATAGAAAGCTGACGGATGACCTGCTTGCGTTCTTCCTGAAAAATCAGGCTGTTTCCATACCCTTCTACCACATCGCGCCAGAGGGAATAACCGATGGCGGCTGCTATGAAAAAGCTGCCCCATTCCAAAAACCAACCACCGATAACCGGCTCATAAACCGGCAGAAGGCGATCCCATATAAAGGCGCAGGTTGCGGCTGCCGCAGCATAGAAGATCGGCCTGCTCCGTTTTTCTCCTCTGTGAATGGCAAGCACAGCGATGATAAGCAGATAGAGTGCAGATGCCACCTTATAACAAAAAGACTGCTGCAGAGAAGAAGTGAATAGCTCCAAGGGAGAGGTGGGAAGCCATCATGCCATACACAAAACGCATATACCAGGAACGGCAGCGCCCACCCCATTACTGATGGCCGCAGGCAGGAAGCCCGGCCTGCATATCCGGTTTTGCAGAACTATGATCAGCCAGGTAACCAGATAGATACAGAACAGTTCAATCGTGTACCAGGGGAATACGGGAACCGCAGCCAGCATATGAAGCACAGGATAGGATGACAGGCCGCACATGGCAAGGCAGATCAGTCCGAACAGGAATGTATTTTTCTGTTTCATCCGGCGGCTGAAATAAAAAAAGGACAGCAGCGCACAGACAAAGGTAACCGTACAGCCAAAAAGGCAGAATGCAAACCGGATTCCTCTGGTAGTATTTACCGCCAGCATCGTTCCGAAAGCAGGCGGATAAACAATCCCTCCGTAAAAGTGGTCATAGTTGCTGATCGCTATGGTGAGTGTGACCGGTTTTCCGCCATAAAAAGTGACCATGCGGTTTTGAACCAATGGTTTCCCATGTGCAGGTTCCCCCATTTGCAGGATCAGGTCATGATCCAGATAAAGGTTGTAAGCAGAAAACACTTCCGGGATTTCCAGTGCATACACTTCCTTCCGTTCCGGCAGAAAGAATGTCATCTGGTAAGTCCCGCAGCCATAGGGAGAAGGGTTTGCAGGACTGGAGAAATTGGTTTGCTCTCCGATGGAAAGGTAGCGCATATAATGGCTTTCATCTTGTATTTCTTCCGGGGTCAAAAGCGCGTCAGGATAAAATGCCCAGCCGGATACCAGAAAGCGCACCGGTGACTTTTGAAGTTCTTCCTCAGAAAGCGCTAGAATCCCATTTGCCGCTTGGATTGTGTTCTGGCTATATTTATTATTGAACTGATACAGGCCAAGAAAAAACAGGGATGAGCACAGGCAGACCATACATAAGGCAGCATATTTTTTTACCACAGAAGATACCATCTTATTTTCGCCTCCTCCTTAGGAAAAATTCACCGGCAGACAGAAGAACCAGACAAACCGGAATGAAAAGGAGTATGGGCGGCCGGCTATGCTCAGTGTCGGCGGCATGTGCCAGGGAAGCGGTATCTTCCTTTCCCACAATGGTGTAAGTCCCTGTATGGCTGATCTGAAAGGAAGCGGCTTTCGCCGTATCGTCATAGCCGGTCATGGGAACTTCCACGCCGCTTTCATCACAAAGGAACAATGTGCCGGCTGCCGGGTCATTTGGATAGGGCAGCATGACAGATACATCCGGCAGGGGAAAGTTGAGCGCAGTTCCATTGATGGAAAACGAAAAAGAAAAACCGCCGTCCCGTATCCTTTTGGATGATGACTTCAATCTGATCTTCGTTTTGGATGCCCTCCGGCAAGGCGTTTTTTGGTATGCTGATAGTGATTCCCTGTTTGGAAAAGACGGCTCTTTGCGCCCCTGTTTGCAGCATCATCAAAAAGCGCGTGCCGGAAATCCGGTCAGTGGTTTCATCGAAAGAACTCTCTGAAAAAGCAGGTTTTGGGAATCTGCGGCTTCCTGGGGAACGGTCATAATGCTTTGCACCGAGTCTTTCCTGTTTTCTGAAAGCTTCCAGGCAGGATCGGGGAGCGGTAAGCTCTGAAGCGCCGACAATCGTCTGCACTTCAGGGGACTGCGTCAAAGTGGTATCTTCCGGCTGACCTGATATAACGGGCGCTTCGATTTCCGGTATGCGGTTCATCGGAACCAGGTCTGGTTCCTCTTCCTCTGCATCACCGTTTGCCTGTTGCGATGGGAATTCATCTTTTTATTTATGGAATCGTCTTTTCCATCCAAGGATGGCTCGGCAAGGCTTTGATCCGGGATCATTTTTCTCCGCTCGACCGAAGGTGCTTTTTTCAGAATCGTTGGAATCCACTCTGCCGTCATTTGTTGCAGGCGGTTTTGGAGGCTTTGTGGAGGGCCTGTCTGTAAAACCGTTTTCCTGATCGTCGGTATCTTCAGGAGGCGGTTGAATGATGGTATCGGGTGGATTCCCGCCTGCATCCCCTCCATCCCGGTCGCCTTCATGATACCCTTCAAGAACAATTTCATCTGCGTAGGTAAAGGACAGGATGCCGGTCTGTCCGCCGTCATAATCAACCTGAAGACGGTAACTGCCCGGTGTCAGCAGATGGGTGGCAATCGAGAGCATTTCCCGACCCACGTAAACGCCACTTTCCAGCTGGTTCCATGAACCGTTGTTTTTGGACAGCCATATACTGACCTTGTCCAGATTTCCCGGCGGTGCAACCCAGGGAAAATGAAGATTTCCTCTGGCGGCCAGAAAACAATTAATGTCTGGTCTTTATCCGGAGCCTGAACAGAAACAGGAATTGAAATTTCAGGGAAATCGACACGATCCGCAAATATGGTATTTTCCGGTGCAGTCAGCCTTCCTGCTGCATGGTACAGTCCCACAGTATTCAGATCAATACCGAGAAAAATCCCATTCCACCACAGCGGTGTAGCTGATTCCGTTCTCCGCATAGCATTCCAGATAATACGGGGAGGCGGCGAATAATTCTTCCAGCGCTTCAATTTCGCTGCCCTGTGGGAGCGCAAATGCATTTGTATAAGGATACCATTGCTCTATAGAGGTAATGACAGCAGGCGTCATTTCTTCTACCCGGACGGGAAATCTGCAGCTCCTGCAATACAACTTCACCAAAGGCATACCCCTCCGGCAGTTCAATCCGGCCTGCTGCGGCATATTCTCCCGGAGTGGTCTGGTCAATGGCTGAAAAATCCCATGCGACAGAAAAAGTTTCCTGCCGGATTTCTTTACCGGCTGTTACAGTGGCGCAGACGGTCTGATACCGAAGGGCCAGCTGATAAATTTCCTCCAGGTCATCATCAGACGGTGTGGTTCTAAGGGGCAGGGTAAAAGCCGGCAGGGAGAGCAGTTCGTCTTCCTTTTGTATTTCTGTGACAAGGACGAGGGGTATTTCTTCCGATGCTTCCAGGGTTTCGCTTCCAGTGCCCCTCCGAAGCCTCGCTTTCTAAACCCGGCGAATTCTCCCTTCTTTCATCGGCGTTGGATGGGGTTGCAGTTCCGGCGGCAAATGTGGGGATACTGCAGGTCAAGCAGAGGAGACAGGCCAGACAGCCCCCCAGAATACGCCTGCGTATTTGTTTCATTCTCATACGATACGCCCCATTCCAGAGAAAACATACTGACGGTAGGTTTCCCGCAGCTGTTTTCCATTGCGGAGGGCAATCGGAAGTTCCTCCCCGTTTATCAAACGGAAGGCCTGGCTGTCAACATGGCTGATATAATCCATGTTGATTAAAACGCCCCGGTAGCAGGGCAAAAAACGCTTGTCCTTCTGCAATGCGGCAGTGACCTCCTGAAAACCTCCGCTTACCGGTATCACGCGTTCCGCCGTATGAATCCGTGTCATACGGTTTTGATAATCTATGTATAGAATTTTCTCTGTGGGAAGTTCCAGCTTTTGACGGCCAGCCATAACCGAAAGTGTCATCACTTCATAGGGCGGTTTTAGCTGGCACAGCTCCATCGCTTCTTCAAAATCTGCCTGATGGATCGAAAGCGGCTTCAGCAGATAATAGCTGGCGGACAGGCTGTACCCCATCCGGGCATAATCTTCTGTAATGGTCAGAAAAACGATCTTACAGAGCCTGTTTTTCTGGCGCAGCCTTCTGGCGGCTTCTATTCCATCCATGTTCTCCATATAGATGTCCATAAAGACAAGCTGAAAATTGACCTGGGCGGCAGCTTTCAGAAAATTCTCTCCGTCCTCAAATTCTGTCAGCGTATAGTCCAGCTGATGCCGTTTCATATAATTTTCCAGGCAGGTAGACAGTTCTGCTCTGTCCTCTGCACTGTCATCCACAATCGCAATCTGCATCGTGCCATCTCCTTTGCACAATAATCCAATATTAGTATAACATAAAACCGCAGGAAAAACTTGCGTCTTAAACAGGAAACCTGCGTCTTAAACAAAGTCGGTTGCATTTCCCTTGGCAAGATGCTACCCTAATTATACTACCAGCCTTTTAGGTGAGAAGGTCTGTTTTTTTTATGTGATAGGAAATTCCTATCACATAAAAACCGCTCCGCGTAGGATCGCACTGCGGCGGTTAGGAAGTATGTCGCAGAAGCGACCCGCCGCAGGCGGAGAATCCTGCGAGCAGGATTCTTTTTTTATTTTTTTTTCAGGAAAGGAGGAGGCTCAGCATGAAAATCGCACTTTGTACGGAGCTGAGAAATGTGGAATGGTTTGAAAGCAGGCTGCGCTTCCTTTTTTGATGGGGATGGGGAGCTTGCGATTGACGAAATTGTGGAATGAGAACCAGCTTGCTCAGGCACTCCGGCGAAGCCGCTACCATGCGGTTGTCATCGCCATGACCGGGCAAAGGGACTGGAGGCAGCCATACAGGCGAAGCGGCTGGCACCGGAAGTACCGCTTGTCTGGTGGAGCGATGATGAAAACTTTGCCCTGATCGCGTATCACCTTCGTATCCCGTGCATTTCCGGCATAGATTGTAGTGATCAGGAGCTATATGAGGCGATGGCGCCCATCAGGAAACGGAGGTATGGAAATGCGAATTGCGCTATGCAGTTATAGCCAGAAAGAAAAAAGAAACCGCTTTGCTGATGAAGCTGGGCAAAGTAGACCGCTTTGACAATGGCGTATTCTGCGTCTATGCCATGCAGCGGGATGGGCCTTATGACGCTGTGGTAGTCATGGAGGACGGAGCCAGGGGGATGAATTTCTGCATGAGCATACGAGGGTACAGCAAGGATGTCCCTCTCCTGTGGATCAGCGACCAGGCAGAGTTTGAACCCCAAAGCCGCAGGCTGCAGGTGGATGACTTTTTGGTGAAGCCTGTGACGGAATATCAGCTGCGGGAGGCAGTATCCCAGCTGCTTCAGAAAAGCAACGAGAAGGAACGAACAACGTGAGGAGCAATCTGGTGATATGTCAAGATGATTTTTGGAAAAAGATTTCGATATGTTTTTCAGAAAAAGGGTAACTTTAATAGACCTATGATTCAAGCAAAACATAAGTTCGACTAGTTAGAATCTTTAATTGATGTATCCAGCGATACGCCGGAGTACAATTGGTTTCTGGCCAGCAATCCATAAACCAAACGAACGAATTTACGTGAAGTCAGCGCGAGTGCTCTTTTGTGTTGATGTTTCGGAACTTCATTGTACTTCTTCCGATAGTACGTTCCGTACTCAACGTTGTGTTTTTCTCATGCACAATTTGAAGCGAAACTTCATGAATACAGTAATCGAGGAATAAACGGAGATTACCAGCTTTATCATGG
>VOFJ01003537.1_pt1 | contig 27244 bp, 47 predicted proteins | sample 5384081 | NCBI WGS metagenome assembly VOFJ01 (sample SAMN12384729, study PRJNA508395) | human gut metagenome | isolation source: healthy gut I | host: Homo sapiens | reverse complement strand
AAATCATCAAAAGAAATCATCATCATTAGTATTATCTTGATACATATTTGATATAGTTTCTGTTTTTTACTGGTGTTTGCTCAACATTTGTTGGTGTTTGCTCAACATTTGTTGGTGTTTGTTCAACAGCAGGTGCAGTAGGCACTTCTTTATGTACTTCTTCTGAAGGAACATCTACTACTTGATTTGTTTTATTTGAAACTAGTTCTTCAAATGGTGAATTTTTTCTTTTTCTTCTACTTCTTTAGTTTGTTCCTCTTCTTTTTCTATTTCTGCTATTTTAGCATCTATTTTCTTAACCAAGTCATCTATATTAAAACTTGTATCTGAATCTTCTGAACTATCATTAGCATTCATAAATGGTGGCAATCCTCCACTAAATGGATTAGACATTCCCATAAATGGATTTGGTGCTCCAAATGGAGTTGCACCAGTTGCTCCTGGGAATGGGTTACCTCCCATGGCTTCCATCTTTTTCTTTTTTCTTTTTCCTTAACAAATTCTCTTATGTCGAATAATTCTAATTCTTTCTTTTGACGTACTGGTGGAACTGATTTAGGATATGTTCTACCCCAATCTACCTCAAAGTCTGTTTGGAATCTAGTTTTATATGGAAACATTCTTCTTCTTAAAACTATGATTTCAAATTTATTTAATTTTGTAAATCACTTACTGTAACAAGTGGTGTCGAAGCAGTCTTTTCTTTTTTCTTTAGACTTTACTTCACCACACATTTTACTTATTTCTTCTAGGGCTGCTATTTCACTACTTATTAAATATACTAAGTTACAGTTACCACGAATGGTATCACCATTTTTCTTTACCATATACTTGAGTTAATTGAGCAAAGTTCTGAATTATAAAATGTAAATCTTATTAATCTACTTCTTGCTGCTGTTACCATAGTAGTTACATCTTTTAAAGGTGGCATGTTAGCAAACTCATCTAGAATGAAATTAGTTCTAAATGGTAACTTTCCACCACTTTCTTGAGCAACATCTATTAGTGTTTCATAACATTGTTTGATAAATATAGTAGCAAGTGGATGTAATGTTTTTTTTCATCCTGAACAATTAAAAAAACAGCAGTTTTATTTCTTCCAATATTTCGCATATCAAAATCACTATAAGATAACATTTCAGATAAGTTTTCTCTAGAAGAGAATAATTTAATTTTTTGCTTAAATGTAGCTATAATACCTTGCTTTGTTTCGTCAGCAGTAAATAGTGTACCAGAAGCATTTATATATGCTGGTTTTGATGGATCTTTACCATTAAAGTATTCTTTAATGTAATTGTTGTTTGGCCCACCAAATCTTTCTTCTCCTAAACTACACATTAAATTCAAACTATTTAAGTTTACTTGTTCTGGAGTTCCATCTTCAAATAAACCTAGGGCTAATCCGGTAAAGTAATCGGCAGTAGTTTTTTTTCCCAGAATGGGTCTCCGCTATTTTTTTCTTCATATAATATATTTAACGCTAAATCATCTAATAATTCTATTGCTTTATCAGTATTTCCTTCTTTATATAATTGATATGGTAAACTCATTGGATTCCATGCATTACCATGCTGTGGATCTCTAAAGTTTAATGTTATTATATTATATCCTTCAGCTTTTAAAAGCTCTGCTGTCTCTTCATATAGTTCACCCTTAGGGTCAGTTAAAATCATTGATTCATTATGTTTAGCTAATAACTTTATCATTGGTTTTGCTACTATTACAGTTTTACCTGAACCAGTAGCACCCATTACTAAATAATGATCTTCACCATTATCTACCCACATTTTGCCTTTTCTTACTATGCAAAGGCTATACCAGCGGCATCTATTTTTTCATCTTTAATGTTTACTTCTACTAAACCATTTTTGAATTCTCTATCAGTTGCCCATCTTGAATAACCTTTCTCTTTTTTTCCACCTATCGTAATACCAAAGCCTTTATCACGATCAAAATATAGGATTTTTACGGCCATAAAAATTCCTATTAAGGCTGCTAAAAATAAGAAAAATGTCATTCCTATATATCTTGGAGTAAAGGCTTTAAATGGTAAAAACCATAAAACTTTCCTTCAGTTGCTATACTAGAGGCATTTAATACACCTATTGCACATAAATATAATAAAAATACACAAAAAGGCTATAAATATTATTAAATCTTTTTTTCTACTTTTTATTTTCATACACTTATCGTCCTCCAAAATTACTAACTTTATTATAGCATTAATAGTTTAAATTGTAAATGTTTTTTAGAATAAAAAAGAACATCTATTTTTCAAGATATTCTTTTTATTTACTTAAGATTCACTTTCTTCATCATTCAAATAAAAATTAACCTTATAATTCATAATACTATTTTCTCTAAAAACATATCTATTACCATTCTTATCAATAACAGTATATATTCTCTTATCACCAACAGTCTCAAATAAACATTTATCTGCATCAGTTGTAATCTTATCAAAATTATTATTAATATAACTTTTAAATTTTTCTAAAGAATAATTTTTCTTAGTAGTATCATCAAGTAATTTATAAGCTTCCTCTATATCATAATTTAACTTATTAACATAATCAGATAAATATAATACACAAATCTTCTCCTTAGTAATTAAATCAGACTTAACAGTTCTATTATTACTATTACTATCTATATTAATTTTCTTAATACTATCAATAATCTTTTTTGTAATCATCTTTATCAGAAAGAGGATATACAGCATAAGTAGAATTATCAAAATCCACTTATTACAATTATTCTAAAATCATTATCAATAACATTAGTGGTATCAAAAGTCATTTCATTAAGTTTACCTTGAATATAATAAATATAATTATTTTTAACACTAACATATTCAATCTTATTTACTTCAACTGAAGTATCAATAGAATATTCTTTTTAAATAATCAAATAAATTATTAATAGTTATTCCTTTGCTATCAATATAATCAGAATATAAAACATCATATAATTTACTAGCATTATAAGTAGAAGAATATTCCAAATAATTATTAACATAATTAGTTATTGTAAAAAATTATTATATTCATCAACAACTTCTAATTTATCACTATTACTTTTCCTATTTAAAAATAAAACTAATCCTGTTATCAAAGTACAAATTATAATTATTACTACAAAAGTTCTAATATCATCTTTTTTTCATCTTATCTCCTTAATTACAACCATTATTAATATAAGTTATTAATTCATTAGCAAATTTTTGTCTATTACCAGCCTTACATGGTCCCTCTCCAGGTCTCTCAAAATTCATGCAAAAATAATAAGTCGTATCATCAATAGTATGATTTTCCATTAAATAATTTCTTATTGTTGGATATCTATCATTTAATTCATATAATAAGTATTCAACTTGTGAATTAATCTTATTCCAATCATTACCATAAGTAGATTTTAAATTATCTTTTCTTCCAAAACACCACTGTGCAATACCCACACAATCAATTTCATTAACTAAACTAGGATTAAATGCTGAATTTTCACCCTTAAGATTACCCATAATACCCGCTATTGAATTATTAGAGTAACCAGCATTCTTTAAAGATAAACAAACAGCTTGTTGATTATCATTACCTCCAACATAGCCCTTATTATCTTTAGGTCTAGGATTCTCTTCAGAAACATAGTTAAGTCCATCTACTCTCTGACCATTTTTTCTTATTTCAAAATGTAAATGTGTTCCAGTAGAACGACCACTGCTTCCCATTTTTCCTATAACTTGTCCTTGACCAACTTGATCACCAGCACTAACCGTAATACTATTTTCATATAAATGTGCATATAAAGAAATATTACCATCAGCATGTTGAATCATGACATAATTACCATATCCACCACCGCAAGATAAATCATTTCCCGATGATGAACAATTAACTTTATCATTCTTAGTAGGATAAATAACTGTACCACTTTGAACTGCTATAATATTTAAATTAGCCCCACCGTAAGAAGCAATATCTGTACCAGTATGATCACTTTTTTCTCCAGTAATAGGATGAATTCTACCACCAAAATAAGAAGTAATGACAGTAGCAACCGGATCTCCTCCAGCAAATAAGGCTCCACCTACACTAGTAGTTTCATTACTACCAATAGGCCACCAATAATTAGTTGAAGAACTAATATAAGAATAATTACCACTACCACTTCCTGTAGTTCCTTCAGCTATTTCAATAATTCCTAAACTCATAAGAGGAGTTATTAAAACAACTAAAAAATTATTAAGAAAAAAGAAACCAATAGCAATACCAATTATTATTAGTTTAATCTTTAATGGTAAACTTTTCCATAACATTTTTGCTTTACTATTATTAGTTTCTTTTTTTCATCCATAATTCTCACCACCTAATAGTAGTTATAAACCACCACCTGAGCCAAATGACTCTAATTCATCTTCAGTTACTATTACATTGATTTGCATTCTTCTATTACCACATACAAATAATGCTTCACCTTGACTGAATCTCTTTATTGATTCTTTTTCATTATCATTTAAAATCTATTAGCATAGCTAAGTCTTCTACTGCTTGTTTCTTTAATCCCATTACTAAATAATAAGATGAGTTGTCAAATATTGCTTTACCATGCATTAATATTCCATCTGCTACAAAGTCTGATGGTTGCTGTGTTATTATTATTGTACCAGTATTGTATTTTCTGGCTCTTCTTTGTACTTGAGCTAAGAATTCAGCGCCTAATTCATTTTTTGCTCCTAATAAAACGTGGGGCTTCATCTACTGATAAAACGGTATTTACATTAGATTTAAACATAATCCCCAAGCAAACTTTTAATACATTAAATAATAATGCATTTCTTATATTAGCATCAGAATTCATTAACTCTTTAATATTAAATACTAGAAAATCACTTTCTGTATTTATTGATGTATGTCCATTAAAGTAATATTTTAATTCTCTAACTAATGGTCTTAATTTTAATTCTAATCTTTCCATTACATCTCTTTCATGAGTTTTCTCAGTCATAGATGTTAATTTACTAGTTACTGTTATATAGACATCACTAAATGTTGGATAATCTTTTGATGTAAACTTAGAAAAGTCTGATGTAAATGTTATTCCAAATCTAGCATATGTATCTTGTACTACACCACTAAATAGAGGCTAGTACATCTTCTTCTATATCAGGAGAATAGTATTTCATAAATGCTTTTAATGATTGCAATGTTTTATTTAAAACAGTATATCCTAAACCATTTTTAATTTCGTTTTCATCAGCATCCATGATTACTTCAAGTGGATTTACCATTCCGTATTCTCCACCTTTACCAAGATCTACAACATCACCGCCATACATCCTAGTCATTTCACTTATTTCACCTTCAGGATCTACTGCTACTATTTGGTAACCATTTCTAATATGGCTTCTAAGAATTAATTTAGCTGCTGTAGATTTACCACTACCTGATGTACCTAAAATAATCATATTAGCATTATTTCTATTGCTTTCTTTTTTTAATTGATACAAGAATTGATTAAATAATACTACACCACCAGAGAAATCTACACCAAGTAATGTTGATAATCCATCATCTTTAATACTATCAAAGATAAAAGGATACATAGCAGCCATTGTTGGAGATGGCATAGGAGTTCTATTCTATCTTCAATTGGTTGTTTTTCAAATATAGGAAGTATTGATTTTAATACTCTTTCTTGTTCAAATCTTAATGGTACTGCTCTTAATTCCATAGCATCCATATAATTTTTTATATTTACTTTCTTCATTTCAAGTTCTTCTCTAGTATTAGCAGTAACCATAATATGCATTTGAAAATCAAAAGTCTTAGCTTGTGAAGCAGTAAACTGTTGGATAAAATATTCTAATGAATCAACATCTTGTCTTATTCTTTCTTGAATTGTTCTATCTTTTTCTTGTTGATATCTACTTCTTAAATCAGATATCTCTTTTATTAAGCATCTTAGCAAGTACAGTAAATGGTACTGGAATATGTTTAATAACTAATTTAACACCAGACATATTTGTTAAATTAGATAGATATCCTGGACCTATAAATCTAGGATAAGATATTACAGTAAGTATAGTTGCATACTTATCACTTATTACAAAATCAGAAGGATTAAATTGCAATCCTTTAGGGAGCTAGTTCACTTTTTTAAAACTCATTACGAAATCACCGTCCCAAAATTAGTAGTCATTCCACTATTAAGAAAATTATCTAATATTATTCTTAAATCATCATTTTTGATACTTGAGTAGATTCAAGTCCAGCATTAGCTAGTCCAGTAACTAATGTTCTAAGTCTTTTTTGAATCAAATCATCATTCTTTTCTTTAAATAAAATATAATACTCAGTATCAGTAATATTATTATTCATGAAATCATTAGCCTTATCAATATCCTGATTAATTAATTTTCTAACGGCAGGATTAGGAGTCTGATTATAAAGTAATTGTAATCTAGCTAAGTAATTATTTAAATCTACTGGACGATCTGCTGATATAAGCCAAAACTCAAAATCAATCATATTATAAAAGTTTTTTAATGCTATTAATACATTATCTTGTGTGCCTTGATCTAGAATAAAGATATTTCTAGGTCTTATTTTAACACCAGTTACTTTCTTTTTATTATCTAATACTATCATACCATTAGAAATATTTCTAATAGGTATCCAATCTTCAGTATATTTAGAATTACTTTTTGTTTTTGTCTTCGCTTCCAAATTCGCCATAAAAACACCAAACCTCTCCATATATAATTTCTTCTTTCATTGTAGAATCTTAATATGCTTTGTATAGCACAAAGTACATTATGATAATTTGGTATCGGTACTACTAGTAAACCAGTTATAGCTACTGGTAAACAAGATAGTATTACAACTAATGTATTTTGATGACTGAGTTATCATTAATAACAATAATGATAACCCAGCACCAACACTAAACATTATTAAGTCTACTGGTCTAAATATATTAAATATCAATGTACCTCTTTTTAGCATTAGCAGGTACTAAATATCCATTCACTATATATCACACTCCTTTTTTATTTTAATGTCTTCTTTCGAAGTCTTCAATTTGTTTTTTTTTAATAGCAGCTTTTTTACTAGAATCAGTTTCATTATTATATTGATCAATTAACCTAGAATACTCATTTTGTAGAGTTTCTTGACTGATTGTTTCTTGTCTTGGTTGGGATGGAAAATGCTCTTCAACAATTATTCTATTATTTTTCGTTTTGACCATTTTCTGTATTTGTATCTGTGTTTGTTATATTTCCTATACCAGCTTCAGATAATATCTCTGCATCCGTTTTATACACTTCTGGAGTTCCGTGCGTTTTCTTGTATCAGTATATCTATCTTCGATTTCTCTATCTTTGGCATAAATTGCTCTATTCTTATCGTGAAATTCTTGTGCTTTTTCAACAGCACCACTTGCAACTTTCAAATTTTTTTTTTCTGCTGTAGCAACTCTTGATTTTGCTATAGCAATTTCTCATGATCACCGCTATTAAAAGCTGCTTGATATCTTGCATTTTCTGCTTTTAATTCTTCATTTGCTAAGTCTTCAGCATCTTTTTTTGCATCTTTTAAAGTTCGCCAACTTTTTTCTAAATTCTTGACTTTTTGAAAAATGTTTCATCAATTTTATGGTCAGGTCTCCTATTAAATAATTCTTCTCCTTTTTTCTCTTGCTTTTCAAATAATTTTCTTGCGGCAACTGCTTCCTCTCTTTCTTTTTTCTAGCAGCTGCTTGCTCGGGTAGTATTTCATCAATTTTCTTTCTCAATCTACCAGGTCCAAAGAATTTTTTTCCATGAACCTTTCTGTCTATGCCCTGTGCTGTCCATTTTGCCGCATGTAATCCCCAGCCAAGTGGTGAATTATAAGCAGATTTTAAAGGTTCAACAACTTGCTTTTTATAAACTTAAACCATAATCAAATGCAGCAGCACCACCAAGTGAAGGGAATATTTCTTTAATTAAATTAGGAACTTTCTTAGCAAAAGCAAGCAAGCCAATAATTAAAACTCTAAAATATAGCCCTTACCTGCAGCATTATTACCAGTTTGCCAAATACTTGATAATGAACTACTATCAAAATTACTAATTATTTCCTGTATAAGATACAAAACGAAATATATTATAGCAGTTCTTAAAAAATAATCCAAAAATGTTGTCAAACATTGACTTCCCCACTTTTTTAATTTTCATCACCTTTAGGTGTTATATACATCATTATAGGTATTGGTGCTATTACCTGCAAATATGCTAATTGAAATAGCCTTACTGCTAATTGTATAGTAAATATAAATACTATATATAAAACAGCAATCCCTATAACTAAACAGCCAAGTCCACCAGCATCCAACTCATATATATAATCTTTCTTAGAACTATCATCATTAAGATTACATTTCTGATTGACAAAAGTACTTAATAAACTAAAATCAGCAGATTTTAAATCTTCTTCTATTGCATCCGTAGTTACAAGTGCAAGATCAGCATCACTATCCTTGCATGTTACATTTTCATTAATCTAAAAACGTATAAAATGTACTTTGTGCAAGCATGCCACCCATAGTAGCATTATTACTTTCGTCAGGAGAATAACCCATAATTATTCTTGGAATTATCTTATCTTCATTTATAGCATTTTGAAGTGAAAAAAGCAAGTTTAAACATATAAGGTATACTACCTAGCAAAACTACCATCACAATCATTTTTGTCACTAAAATTGCCTGCACCTTTATTTTTTATCAGTCATTGTATCAGGATTTATTAAATATTGAATAAAAAGCAAAGGTTAATCTAAATATCATAAATAATCCCAATATTAAACTAATTTTTATTTGTAATATTTACTATTATATCAGTACTTAATATATCGTTAGCAGCACCTATTTTTTCAAATACATCAAAGCAAAAACAATCAGTCTGTATATTAAACTGCAAAAAGTAATCATCAATGATCTAATGGCATCTACTATTGCAGTTGTTACATTTCCATCTAATATATACATAAGTCACCTCCCTATCTCACGCAAGTATCAGAATTAATATTACTCCAAGCCATATTTGCTAGATCTAAAAATTAAATTTACAAATATTGGGACTAAAAAATACTAATACTGCTGCAACGATTCTTTTAATAAATTTTTCTCTTGCTTTTTTCATATCATCATCTTTAGAAGAAAATACAGCTTTTGAAAAATCCATAATACCAAGTCCAATTAGCCATAAAATAGGTACCGATATTCTTATCCATTTCATTACAGTATTGATTATTGATCTAGTATTTTCGCCAAACAGATCTTCACAAGATTTAATTTCTTCACTAGGCTTTTCAGTTGGAGTAGTATTTTTTTTTTTACAATAACTGTTGATTTTTTTTAAATTAGCACTTTTACATTTAAAATTCGCAACAGCACCACATGCACCATTTTTAGTTACCGAAAACTTTTCCATTGTCTTGTCACCATAATGAAAAATAGTTGTAGGGCAATATTTTTTACTCTCATAGTATAAATCCATTTCATTTTTTGGCATTCCAATCCATTCTAAAAGTATTTTTTGTATATGTTTTTATGTTTTTTTTCACCATATAATATAGTAATATTATCTTCATACTCACATTTTACATATGTTTTATCATAGCATGCGTATACTTCAGAAAAATCATCACTCTTTATGTCAATGGATTTACCGCGTATTGAATTTTCTATTATATTACTACAACCTCGAATCTTTACTATAACCAACAAACATTTCACTGCTCGTATCATCTAATTGTGGTAAATCAATAGTACATTTATCCCTTTTAAATTTACATGTTTCAATATTTTCTTCAGAGGAAGAATTGTTAACATTTTTAATTGTCATTTTACCCAAAGCATCTTTTGAATCTGCGGAACAAACATTTTGACTCCAAGAACCACCAGCACTTTTACAACTTTTTTTATCTTTTTATACTCGTACTTTCACAAGTATAATAAGTTACTCCTTGAGTAACTCTAGGTACATAATAAAATTCATTTGGACAACACTGTAATTTTCCGGAATCATCTATTTTATCAGTCACATAATAATTTGAATCTGAACAAGTATACTCTATAGCCTCTACTTTACCAACATATAAAAGCAAAACTAAATATAGCTATAATTAATAATAATATTTTATTCTTCATAATTTTTCACTCCGTTCATTAGACATAAGAATTCACTATAACTAAATTATAGCATATAAAACAAAAAAAAGAAATCATTTTTTTGTGATTTCCTTTATATGTTCATTATTTTCTTATTTGTTGCCAACATTTATCCCATGAACTAGTGTCTGAGCCTTTAATACCAATTTTAGTAATTGCTCCCATAACTATTTGGACAATCCATACTACGCAGAATACAAGTACGGCATATAGAAATCTGTTTAAAAGTGATTTTTTTGCTTTTTTTTTACTTCATCCTCTTTACTTGAAATAACTGCCTTACCTAAATCAATTGATCCTAAAACGATTAATAATATAGGTACTCCTATCCAAATAATATTGATTACTATTCCAACAACGTTCCATATTGGAGCGAATTCTGGATCTGTACAAATGTCTATCATAAACATATAGTTCCCTCCTTAAATATACTTATATAATACACTAAAATTCATTAAAAGTCAATTGTTTTGAATTCTCTTTACATAATTTTGGTTATCTTGATTTTGGTTTATCTCCTAATTCTTCACTTTTGAATATTTAATAATCTATTTCTTTCTTCCAAAAGTGCTCTTTTCAATTCTTCTTTTTTTGCTCGTATATACATTATGTCTATTATTATATATTTCTCTATCTAGAGCATTTTTTGTATCTCATAATATTAGCCCTTATTTCAGCTTCTTCTTGCCTTCTTAATCTATATTCGGCTAATTTAGCTATTTGACTAGAAGTAAAATCAGTTATTCTTTCTTTACCTCTATTAACCATGGTTAATCCACTTCCCAAAGCAGTTAATCCAACAATACCAATTTTATCAAAAGCATCCCTTAACTTAACATCAATATTTTTACTAGATAATGTTCTTAAAAAAAGAATTTTTAACTTTACCTATCCTAGATTTTAAAGAACTAGTTTTCTGCTTTACTCCGTTTTTTTAAACTTTAAAACTCTTTCTTCCCTTTCTTGATTTTTAATTCTTCTTGCTTCCGCTTCCAATACTCTAGTATGCTCTCTATCTCTAGCCCTTATTTCAGCTTCTTCTTGCCTTCTTAATCTATATTCGGCTAATTTAGCTATTTGACTAGAAGTAAAATCAGTTATTCTTTCTTTTACCTCTATTAACCATGGTTAATCCACTTCCCAAAACAGTTAATCCAACAATACCAACTTTATCAAAAGCATCCCTTAACTTAACATCAATATTTTTACTAGATAATGTTCTTAAAAAAAATTTTTAACTTTACCTATCCTAGATTTTAAAGAACTAGTTTTCTGCTTTACTCCGTTTTAAACTTTAAAACTCTTTCTTCCCTTTCTTGATTTTTAATTCTTCTTGCTTCCGCTTTCAATACTCTAGTATGCTCTCTATCTCTAGCCCTTCTATTTGCTTCTTCCAGAGCCTCCGCTCTTTTAATAGCAGCTTCTCTTTCTTTTTGATTAACGAGCTATTTCTTTGTTTTAATTTATGAATATATATATCACTTTGTAATTGCTTATAGGTATTTATTATATTATTACCTACATTTCTTAAAAGCTTTTCTGACTACTAACTACTGCTTTACCAAATATTTTTAAATTTTTTTGTACAACTTTTATACTGCTTTTAGTTCTTCTCTAGCTCTTTGTAGTTCTTCTCTTTCATTCATTACTATCACCTATCTTACGAAAATATTACATTAAGTATTTCTAAAAAGATTTTGTTTTGCTTTTTCATCTTCAATATCAATTAATTTATCATAACCTTCTTCATCTTTTATTATTTCTGAAGTAAATATATCAGAAGAATCATCTCCATTATCTACTGAATATATTACATACTCTTTTCCATCGATATTTAATACTTTTAGCACTTCTGCTACTTTATCTACCCCATCTATTTCAATATTAAATCTTTGATTTTCCACACTAATCACTTCCCTTTCTGTATTAATTATACTATATTTTTTAATATTAGCAATTAAAAAAATAGTATTTCTACTATTTAAACTTTAAGAAATCAAATATACTTTTTTTCTTTTTTTTGTTTCTTCACTCTTCTTTATATATCCTAATTTTTCTAATAATGGTGATAATATATCACTGTTATCTTTTTTGTCATTTAATGGTGGTATATTATAGTATACTTTTTATTCTTGTTTCTACTTCAAAATCTGCTATTTCTGACTCTGATAATAGACTCTTATTTAATACTACTTTTTTACCTTTTATATCATTAATTATTTTAGGATTAATTATTGCTAATTTATTTAGTTTAAGTATAGATGGTTCTACTAAATATAATACATCGGTACATAGATAATCTTTATTAGATTTATTTAAATCTAATAAAAATATATCTATACTATTATACTTACTTATTATATTATTTATTTCATCATCTTTTACTGTTAATGTATCTTTGTCTTTAAAATAAGTTAAATCTCTTTTATCTACTTCTAAAGCCATTACACTATAGTAACTACTTAATACTTTTTTTTTTAACATATATATTAGTGAAGTTGCTCCTGCTGAATCAGTAATATTTTTTATTCCTATTATTCTTTTGTTGGAAACTGAATAAGAGGAGTCAGTGGTGGTATTATTATTTTCGCCTGTATCAATTTTTTTTTTGTAAATAAGCTACATCACGATATACATTTGGATTAGTATATAGATACATCAAATTATTTTGATCTTTGGTAAAATTATAAATACCCATATTAACTAATTTAGCTAAAAAATGGTTCAGAATCACTTATACTATCATCTTTATCTAATAATAATATTACTTTATCCATATCTATACTCATTGATAGTTTTTGTAAATTAGTTAAATCTTTATAATCTTTAATAGCAGTTATATCTAAGAACATTTTATTAAAGAAAAAAATTTTTAAACTGAGATATTATTTCATCAACAGTATATTCTCCTTCTAACTTTTTGATACTTCAATATCTAATTCATTTAATACACTACTATATTTATTTGATATGACTGTATCCATTAGTTATTTATCCTTTCTATACGACGTGTTTCTCCATTTACTGGGTATTGTGAATTTTAGTTTTAAAAATGGAAATTCTATATAAACAAAAGTCCTTACCTTATAATAACTACTAGTAATGCCATCTATAGAACTATTTTGATCTATTTTAGCTATACAATAACCTCTATCTTCATTTATATAATCATATCCTTTGCAGTTACTTTCTCCTATATCATTTACACGATAAGAAATACTCTGCAAATAATCATTAATTTGTCCGAAAACACCTGAAGTTATTCCTTGTAAGTTATTACTATTTTCCATTTCTTGTATTCCTTCATTTTGTTCTATGATATCTAATACTTTATTTTTTTACTCTAAATGCTCTTGCATAGTTAAAAGCTACTGCTACAAAAACAATATAAACTGATAAAAATATTATTAGTACATATATCATAAATGTTCCACCAACTGAATCTCTCATTATTATCACCTACTTTTTGTTATTTGTTTATTATCCCATGTTGTCCATGGCATTATCACCCTTATTTGTGATATTGTTTAAATGTGTTTTCAATCCATGTTCTACCAACTGAATCTTTACTGCCAAATAGGAACATACCAATTCCTAATACTGCTACTAAAAGTACGATAGTAATAACTGTCATTGAAACTTCACCTGTTGCTTCTTTCATTTTTTCACCTTCTTTCTTATATATATTTTTTTATTCTTTTTTTATATATTTCAAATATTATACAGTTGATACTAATATAAATATTGAAATCAATAATAGTAATAATGACCCTGCTCCTGTTACAACCATCATTATTAATGTTTTTTCTTTCCATTGTTCCAAGTCTTGCTTGATATTTCATTTCTCTAGCTTTAGCTTGAAGATTTGATACTGATTTAGAAAATGAAACTAATTGTTGATGTTTCTTTTCTTGTTCTCCTAAGCCTAATCTATATAATAATCTCATCATTCTCATTGAATCTCTTCCTGGGTATTCTTTAGCAAAATCCATATATGGATCTATTGATGAATCTCCTGATTCTATTTCTTGCTAGCATTCTTTTTAATCCTGGCTTAAATACTTCAGGGGCATCATCTACACTCTTAGCAAGTGCTACTGGCACTGTATAATGATGAATTAGTACTTCAAGTGTTTTTTAAGTAATATGGTAGTAATGAATCTATATAATTTAGATGTTGTTTATACCATCTTCTTAAACTTAGATATTGGCTTTTAAATACTAAATATCCAATTACTAATGCTATTATTACAGTTAAATAACTTAATTGTGATAGAAATAAGAAAACTAATATTACTGTTACTAATACTCCATTTCTTACTCTCTTCATAAACACTTCATTTGGATCATATACTCTATCACCATATTTAGCTATTAAAAGAAAATCATAGTCTTTTTTCTTTTAATATATTTGTTAATTTACTATTACTTCCAAACATTCCAGAAGTATTTATTTTTTTATTTACAATGAAAATGTAAAATACTACTACTGCTATTATAAGCATCTCTATATACATTACTCAGCAACCTACATTCTCGTTGTAATATTTTTCTCCATTAAGAAGAAAACAACTATTTATTATTACTACAGCATGAACAAATAATCTAATAAAGAAATTATCTATCATGGCTATGTATGTTTCTTGACCTATTAATAATTGTATTAATGCTACCATTCCATATAATGCTATTCCAAATATTATAAACTGTCTATGGAAGTTTGCTCTGTCTGTTCTATCTCTATATACTCCCTCTACTAATATATCGATATCTGATAGCATATTTTCAAATGTTTCTTCAGTATCTTTAGCACCTTCTTTAGTTACTTGTAAAAATAGTTGATGCATATTTTTTACCATATAATATGGGTACTTTGTATCCATATATTTTATTGAATCATAGACATCTCCTTTTTCATAGGATAAAGCTATCATAGTCTTTACATCTGATAATAATGGTTCTTCTAATATTCCTGATTCTACTACTCCTTCAAGTGATTTTACAAAAAAGCCTGAGTAGTAGCAAATTCCATTATAGTATTAGTACAGTATACTTGTACTTGTTCAAATATATATTCACTATATTGTCTTTTACATCTTAGGTATGTTATGTATGGTATAAATGATACTGCTATTATGATATATATTATTGATATGAATAAATTATAAAAATATAAATAACTTATACCTCCTGCTAAACCTGCAAAGGCTAATATTTGAAATAGATATTGTCTAGGTGTATATTCTAAGCCTAATTCCTTTTACTTTATATCTCATTATTTTAAAGGAATAAAGTTCTATTTTTTTATATGTATTTATAGCTTGTTCAGAAATAAATTTATATACGGATTCTCCTTGTTTTGTACGATACGAAACTATAAATATTATAATTATTCCTATTATAATTATTTCCATTATATCACCTACCTTATCTGTTACTTATATTATTTATATTTATTGGTCTTGGTATACTTTGATTAGTGTACATATTTGGATTTGGTATGTTTCCTTGAATATTTTGTGGATTATTATTTTGGTTTATAATATTTGGAACGCTCCACGCTATATTAGGATTATTATTTACATTATTATTTATAGTATTATTTTGAGGTAATTCATTTTTTTTACTATACTATTATCTATTACAAATTCATTATTATCTGTTACTTTAGTATCATCAATTGATTTAAATTCTTCTTTTACTAAGATGTCTGGTGGCATTATTACTCCCTGGCTTTCTAAATAACTTAATAAATATTTAGATGGGTTAGCCACAGTTTCATGTCCATCTGGAGTCTTTTTAGTATAGTATTTTGTATTCTGCTTTATTATCGTCAGTAACATAAAATTCTACTACCTCAGATACTTCACGATGCAATCTTTTATATTTTTGACTATAATATCCTTTGATATGAACTCCTAATTGTACATATCTATGAATAGTTATTAAAAATTGTTCTACATCTTGATTTGTTTCTAATAAACTATACATTCTACTTGGAATTGATTCTGCCTTATCAGCATGTATTGTAGATAAAATATTATGACCAGATGATATACTGTTACGAACAGCCATTACGGCTTCGGCACTTCTTACTTCGGATAGTAATATCCATCTAGGATTTTGTCTCATACAAGTTACTAGCACATCAGAATATGAAGCTATATTATTAGTCTTCATAGCTACTATATCTCTATGAGGAAATATTTTATCTAAGTGTAATTCTAAGGTATCTTCTATTGTTATTATTTTTTCATTTTCTTTTGTGTGAGCTGCTAGGTATTTTATGAATTCTGTTTTTACCAGATCCTGTTTCTCCACTTACTAAAATATTACAATGTCCTTCTACACACTTTAATAAGAAATCATGAATATTTAGCCTTATATAATCCTCTGCTATTATCTTATCTTTTTGTAATCTTATTTTAGCAGGAGTTTTTCTTATTAATACTGCTATTCCATTTTTTTGCTATCGAATCGTGTACGAAGTTCATTCTTAGTTCTGCTGATTCTGCATCCAGAAAATGGATTAGCCATATTAAATGATTTACCCATAGAATTGGCACACTGGAAAGCTATTTTTTTTCCATTAATTGATTATTTATTCCTGTGTTTTCTACTCTATATACTCCTTGAGACAATGTTTTTTTAACCATACTTGTCCATTATTACTATATGATATATCGGTTATATCATCGTTCTCTAAATATTGTTTTAATGGGCCAAAGTCTATTTGGGTAAAAGCCTCATCCATACTTTAACCTCCTTTTTATTTTCTTTTTTTTTATCCATTTGTTTGGGTATTATTATTAGTGTTTGTGTTATTATCAGTCTTTGTATTGTTTTCAGTCTTTGTATTGTTTTCAGTTACTTTATCTGTGATGTTAGGTAGATCATCAACTGATACAAATACTGTTTTTGAATTAATAAATTCTTCAATATCATGACTACTTACTGTTACTGTATCTTTTTCTGTTAGAGTAGCAGTGTTTGGTATTAATATTAATTCTACATCATAGTCATCTAAGTATAATGCTTTTCTTAATAGTAAATGTGTTTCTTCAGGAACTGCAAATAGCATGTATGCTGGAGTTCTTGTTTCATCACTATTTTCAAATACATGTTGTCCAGATGAATCTTTAACATCTAGTACTTCAATATTACTTATGAATTTTCCAAACATTACCTCACCATTATCATTTAATGATTTATAATAAATATTAATATGACTACCTGGTGCCATTGAATTTGCATAAGTAGATGCTATGGTAACTGGATAGTTTATTACTGTATAGCCTTCTGGAACATCTGCAAATGCTGAATCCGGTAATTCATCTCCTGATACTACTAAATCAGAATAGAATAAACTACCTTTTGCTATTATAGTGTTATAATTGGAATATTTTCCTACTATACTATTTATATTTGTATAATAGTTTCCCACTAAAAATGATTTTGGTACATTCATTGTTCCTATCATATCTTTTTTTTATGTATGTTCTTGGTTGAATTGTCTCCCTTGCATATGGTACTTGTACTAATTCTACTTTTGAATTAATACGATAATTATAACCGATATATAGCACTACCAAACATACTATAATACCTAATATGGTAACAGTATTCTTGTTACCAAGAAATTTTTTCATTGAAGCTTTTAAGTTATTCATAATTTTTCCTCCTTTTTATTTTCTTTAACTTAATTTATATTTATATTCTTCATATTGCCATGTTACTATGTATTTTATTATCGCATATTCTTTTCAGCACTTGTAAGACTTTTAATTGTTACTTTCTTATTCTGCTTATCTATTTTTATGCTATCTTTATTATACATGTTTTTTTCTATGTTTGCAAGTGTTAAAAAATAATCATAATCACCATTGGCATTTTTTAAAATATATGTCTCTTTGTAATATTGCCATATTTAACTCTTCTTGAGTTAAATTACTTGAATCTTTATATTCTACATTTGATAATGTTACATTTTTTTATTTTACCTGAAACTAATTCGTCAGGTATATTTAATTCTAATGTTGCATCATATTTTTTTGGTAGCATTACTTTTCTTTACTATTGAATAGTATGTCATTTCTTTTTTCTTCTTTTCATATGGATTTTCTTCTCCCGATATTGTCTTCCCATTATCTCTTTTTTACCAACATATTCAAATATTCCCGTTAATTGATTTAATACTTCATAATTGCCGCTAGTATTATATATTTTGTAATTTTCTATCCCTGTATCTATTCTTACCGATACTTTAGGGTGGCTCTTCCATTATATCAAAAAACTTTATTGTATATTTTGTACCGATTATTAGAGTAGACTCTGCAAATCTTCTAGTGAAATTTTCAACAAATTTTTCTCTTACTATTTTAAGTTCTCCTGTTTCTCTATAATATGAAATGTCAATCGAATCAACCATAGCGGCTTCGGTGATTTCTTTTTAATAAATAATAATCATTTTCATTAGTAGTAGTTAATTGTTGGAATAATAGTATTATTGAAACTCCTATTATTCCTAAAATCATTACTCCTACTGTTACTGTAGACCATTTCATGAATTATCACCTACTATGTTATCTCTTTTCTTATCAAAATATTTATCAATAAATGAACTTTGTCCATTTTCAATTGTTTTCCAATCAAAATAGCCACCTTTATTAAGTTCATCTTTATTATATTTCTTAATCTCACTAGTCTTTTGACTATCTAATGTAATAGAATATTGTTCTCTATTATAAGAACTTTCTAATCTTTCTTTATTTCTTTCTATATTATACCAATCATACCAATTCATTCCTGGATTTCTATTAGGAAATGGATTATTTAAATCTATTGGTCTATATATAAATGTATATTTAAGATTTTTTCTTACCTCCTGTAGGTTGTCCATATAATGGATATAAATTAATATCACAATTATCTTTAGAACCATTTAATGTATACTCCCATGTTCCTGTCCAAGCTTTATTTTTATCTTTACTATCTGCTTTTACAGATGATTCTTTTAATCTATCCATACCCCTGATAGTAGCTACTATTTCATATTTTTTATTACTATCCCAATCTATTGAGTGTAATATTTATTATTTAGACCAAGGTTATCACCTTGTTTATAGGTTACTTTACCAGTATATTCTTCTACTACTGAATTTGGTAAATATACTATACACATGGTTGTTAAAGTATTTTCCATTAGTAAAACTACCAGTTTCTTGACACTTTATATTTTGTTTAAAATAATCATCAGGTATTTGTTCATTACCAAATTTGACATTCTTTAGTCCAAAACCATCAACAAAATTTTCTTTTTAATTTGGCTTGCATTTCTTTAGTAATATCTTCTATTGTACCTTTATACTGTTTTACTAAACTCCAAGATATAGTATTATGATACATTATACCAAATTTAAAGCCTCCACCAGCATATGTATTTGTTGGGGTTAATATTGTCGTTATTGACCCTGTTTGTGATATTTTTACATTTGCTTTCGATTTTATTTCGTTATTTGCATCATTTGTTTTAACAGTTAATTCTTCACATGTGCTTGAAAAAGATGAACTAGAACTATTACACGATGCTTTTATATTTGGCTGACTTGGTTTACATTTTTGTCATTATATACTTTTTATGACAAACTCTCCGGTTGGTTTTACCCATGATGCATATAATACCATTTCTTTATCACTTCCAGGATATCTTTTTTCGTTCACCACGCCATCCTTTTTCTACATATACTATATATCTTCCTGGTGAGTATGTTGTAGTATTACCAAGTATTTTAAATTCGTTAATTGTCGAAGCAGAATATCCATTCTTGAATGCTCCTATTGTGGAAGATGATATTTTATATACCTCTCCTTCTACTGCATCACTCCATGAATATGGTTTACAATGCGCATAGTCCTTTCTTACGTAAGTACAACTTCCTTTTGTTCCATCAGATGTTTCTACTACATAATTTCCATTTATATCTCTAAATATACCTTCAGATATTATAACCTTTACTGACTCTCTCCTGAACTATTTTTTACTATTTCTATATTAGATTATTTTTTTATATCAGGTTTAACTGCCTTATTTAGTGAAAAATAGTTTCCCAATTTGAATAACTTCTATTATATTTATTTTGATAATCTCTATTAGTAACTGCTATTTGAAATCTTATTTGGGTTCCATCTTCAACATTCCATTCTGATGTATTAAAAAACTTATAGAAAAACCAATATTTTGATAAAGACATTGACTTGAGGCTACCCCATCAGTACATCTGTTGTTCCATCCTGAAGAAGGAAATGTACCATTATATGCTTTTTTCACATTCACTTTTTTCAGTTTGAAAGTAATATTGTTGACAATAAAAATTATAATTTATATTATTTACTATTGAACCATTTACTTCTTTTTCACTACCAACCTGATTACCATTAGAATCAATAGCTCTAATTTTGATTTTTTCGCCACCGCCACTTTTTAACTATACTCGAATCGTTTCCTTTATAATCTGTATAGTTTTATATGACAACAAAATTATGTGTACAATTTATGAAAGCCCATCCAGTAAATGTGATTTTTTCATCTCTAATATTTAAATTTGTTACATCATACCTTACAGCACCACAGTTACCTTTTTTCTGCTTTTACATTTTTCTAATAATGATAAAGATGTAATTATAATGAATAAGAATAAGAATATCTTTTTTTTTCATTTTAATACACCTCTATTTCTTCTCTTCTTAATGATAATAGTTATTACTGTAATTAATATAATTACTCCTACACCACTTATTATATATAATTTTATATTTATTTAGATAATTTATTATTATTTTAAAATAATTTTTTTTCATTTTTTATATTGCTATTATCTGAATCTTTTATATTATTTGTAATACGATAATTTTCTACTCTTTGTTTGAAACTATCATAACTTACTTCATATTCATAATATTTGCCACATAAGGGAAACTTTTCACCATCTACTCCTTTACATAGGAAGGATCTAGAGAATATATATTAAATCTTGGTAATCTTAAATCTTATTGTGTCTATTTCTGATTCACACTTGTTAGAATATATATTTATAGTCCATGAGCCATTACTTAATGTCATATTTACTTTTATTATTTTGTGGTTCTTCCTTATAATTCAAGCCATCGTTAACTATAATATAATAGTTATCTGGAATATTTGCTATGTCTACACTAAACTTATTATAGTCAGTACCACCTTCTTCTGTAGTTGCATTATCAATGTGTTCATATATTATTTTAATTTGTTTTGTTTCTTTTTTTTTTTAATTCTTTTTTATTTCCTCAGTAGTACAATCAGCTTTTATATATGGAATACTCAAAAAATAGTATTAATATAATTATCGATTGATATATATTTTTTTTTCATATATCTCACCTTGTCCTATTCTATAATGAATTATATCATTTTTTTTTGCTTAATTTAAAAGAATTTTTTTGCATTTTTTATAAAAAAGTGATATTATTATTTTGGTGATGTTATGAAAAACAAAAAAAATATAATTATGATTATTGTAATTTGTTTACTTGGTGTAGGAATAGTATATTTATTATTTAATAGTAGTGATAATGGTTTAGTTGAAATGAATTATAATGAATTAGCAACTAAAATTGAGAATAAAGAAGATTTCGTAGTTTGTATTTCTCGTACTACTTGTTCTCATTGTGATGATTATAAACCTAAACTTAGAAAAGTAGCTAATAAATATAAAATTAATATTTACTATACTGATATTGATAAGTATAATAAAACTGACTTAGAAAAAATTTAATAAGTTAATTAGTTTTGATGGTGGTACTCCTGTTACTATATTTATTAAAAATGGAGAGGAAAAAACGACCGCTACTAGAATTGAAGGCGATGTATCCACTGATAAAATTATTGATAAATTAAAAAAGAATGGCTTTATTGATTAAGGCCATCTTCTTTTTTTTAGATAATCTTCTCCTTTAAAAGGATCACTTCTTAATAAATTCGGAAAAATTTTGTTGTCTTAATGCTTCATATGTTATTAATGCTACGCAGTTAGATAGGTTTAATGCCCTAATATTCTCACTGGTTGGTATTCTATAGCATTTATCTAAATTATTATGAAGTATTTCTTTTGGTATCCCTGTACTTTCTTTTCCAAATATTAAATAATAATTTTTATTTTTATCAGAAAAAATCTATCTCACTATATGCTTTTGTTCCATATCTAGTAAAATAATAATATTCCCCCTTCATTTTTATTTTTAAAATCATCAAAATCTATATATCTTTGGTAATGTACTTTATCTATATAATTTACTCCACTTCTTTTTTATTCTTTTTTTCATCCATTACAAATCCAAGTGGTTCTATTAAATGTAAATAACTATTTGTACCAGCACATGTTCTCATTATATTTCCTGTATTTTCTGGTATTTCTGGTTCATACAAAACTACATTAATCATTTATTACATCTTCCTTTTCTAGGTATTTTTCTAACAATTTAATGTTATATTTATTTTCTTTTTATATTATAAGAACTTGATATTTTTCCATCTTTTTATTATTATTATTGTAGGAACTTCAGTCATTTCCTTACCATATTTTTTATTTATTTCTTTTTTACTATGTTGTTTTTCTTTTTAACTCTTCAGTTAAATCTAAATACAATATTTTTATTATTCAAATTATTTTTATTTATAATATTTTTAAATTTATTTTCAAATAATCTTATACTCTCATCATTTAATTTTGATACATATATAATTGCATCTTTATTTTCTACTAAGTAATTATTTAATTCATTATAATTAATTACTAACAAATAATCATCAAGAATTGGTGTTTGTAACTTACTTTTTCATAGGTGTTTTTCCACAGAAAAAAAATAAATTACTACTACTATTGTTAATATTAATACTATTGATAATAATATATAATTTTTAATGGTATTTTTTTTTTTTTTTCATTTGGTACCTCCTTTTTATATTGTATCATATTTTTTTTGTTTTTCAAGAAATTATATGATTTTTTTTTAATTATATGCTATAATATTGTTGCTTATTCGAGGTGAGGAAATGAAAGAAAAACTATAGTGCTATGTGTGAAAATATTTTAAATAATTTAAATGATAAAAAAGAAACTACTATTACATAGTTGTTGTGGACCTTGTAGTAGTTATGTAATTAGTTATTTAACAAAAAACTTTGATATTACTATTCTTTATTATAATCCAAATATTTTTTCCATATGATGAATATCTAAAAAGAAAAGAAGAACAAATAAAGTTAATTAATGAAATTGATAAAGTTAATTGTGTTGATATTATTGATTGTGACTATGATAATGATTATTATAATGAATGCATTAAAGGATTAGAAAAGGAACCTGAAAGAGGGTAATAGATGTAAAGTCTGCTATTACTTAAGAATGGAAAAAACGGCTATCTTAGCTAAAGAGAACGATTATGATTTCTTTTGTACTACTTTATCAGTAAGTCCTTACAAAAACGCCGAATGGATTAATAATTATGGAAAAGAACTTGAAAATAAATATAATGTTAAATGGTTATATTCTGACTTCAAAAAAAAGGATGGATATAAATCATCCATCTTATTATCTAATAAATATAATTTGTATAGACAAAACTATTGTGGTTGTATATATTCTAAACCCCAGTAGTTTTTTCTGAATTAATATGTATGCAACTACTACTACAGCTATTGCTAACAATATACATATTGTACCAATAATGATATATTTTACATTAGCTTTTCCCTTGTTATTTAATTTTGTTACATTAGGTTGTCCAGCTATAGGTGCTGTTCCAGTAATACTTGCTAAACTTGGATCTGAAACAATTGCTAATTTTTCTGCTTGTGGATTTGGAATATTATTTTCTGGTAATACATTATTAACATTATTATTAATACTATTATTTGCCAAATTGTTATTTAATGTATTAGCAGGCATTTCTTCAGTAGTGTTAGGAATTACATTTGTTGCTTGGCTATTATTATTTACTACTGGTGGTATTGGTTCAACAACAGGTGTCTCATTTACCATTGGTTCCTTAGCTTTTACTTCTGGTGATAATGTATTTTCATTTTCTGCAGAAGTAAAAATAGGTACAGTACTAACTGCTTGTTCAACTGGTTGTACCACTTCATTACTTGATGGAATTTCCCAAGTTGGCACCTCTGATGTCTTTAATACTGGTTCTTCAACTTTTAAATTAGTATTATAAAAAACTTCTGCTAATCCTACTAGTTCTTTACTAGTTATTGCTATAGAACAGTTATTATAATACTCTTGTTCACCTAATGTCGGAATATCATTACTTAATAATAACGTATATTTTTCTGTTAAACTACTTAATAGTTTATCTGCCGGCTCACCTTTTTGATTATTAGTTGGAATTAAAATAACAATATTATATACAATTTCACTTAATTTTGCTTTCTCTTCCGGCATAATATTATCAATAAAATATTTACCTTCTGAATTTAAAATTAATCTAGATACAAAAAAAATTTGTTTATTTTCTTCATTTTCATCAATGAAATATACTAAATAATCTTTTGTTATTAAAATTAAACTTTACTAAACTAGATGCCTTCATTTTGAGTATTGTTATTTTTATTCATAATTATAAATTTTTATTCATAAAAAGTCCTCCTTAATTATATTAATGATAGCCACTATCATTTATTCTGAAGTAAGTATATCACATTTTTTTTTACTCTTACAAGCATTATTTGAAATTAAAATTAATTTTTATCATTTAATTTTTTTTACTTTAGTCAAAGTATTTCTATTTAATTCTTTACTTTTAATTAATTTTTCTTTAATTAAATACACTTTATTTTTATTATCAATTATATTTTTTCAATTAATTCGATTTTTTTGTAGGCTTTATCATATTCTTTAAAACTATATGATAGAAAGTAATCTTTAAATTCTTTCTTTAGTTTCTGAACATCTTCTAATGCTAAATCAATATTATAATTCAAACTATCTATATCATATATTTTGTTATTGATTTCACTTTCATAGTTACCTAATGAATAGATTATTTTTTTTCTTGTTTTCATAATGCATATTTTTTAACATGTTATGTAATAGTTTTCTAGTTGCTACTGTTCTGGCACCAATACCTGGTAATATTCCACGCAGTGGTGTAAGTGAAAAGCAACCAAATATATCTTAAACTTGATGTTAAAAAACCATTCATTCCTTTTAACTTACTTTCAACATACTTTCTCTCGGTTATTTTATCTACTTTTTTTTTGATAATTCTTCAAGATAATTATTGTTTTTTTTCTATTATTAAATTACAACAATTTTTCTACTTCCTCTAAATTTATTATTTTGTTTTTTTTGCATCTTTATATTTTTTTATCTCTTGCAGATAATTCTTGAACTCTTTTTATTACTTATTTCTTTCATTTTTTTCTGTTTTTTCAACTAGATCATCTAAAGTTTTTATAAAGATATTTATACTCTTCTAATAATTTTATTTTTCTTAGGGATTTTATTAATTTCTTCTTTTTTGTAAAGTTTTTCTATAATTTATTATATCATCAATTAATAAACTATCATCTAGTAACAATGGTTCTTCAATTAGATTATTATTTTTTAATAATTTATATTCTTTATTAATCTTTTCTAGTTTTTTTTTTAATAATGTATTTATCTTGTTATTAATATCAATTGCTTTTAAATATATACTATTATCATCCTCATATTTATTTAGTATATATTCTTCACTTTCTACTATTTCACATTCATTTTTAATCTTTCTAGTTCTTTTTCCAAATTTTAATAAAATTTTATTTTCTAATTTATTATCATTTACTATTTGTTTATTCTCTTTATAATGTACTTTAATATCATTTGTTTTAAGTTCTTTATTTGTTGCTATTTTTTTTTTGAATTACCTTTTTTAACATAAATATTATTTTTTTTCTTCTAGTGACACATTATTGCTTTTTTTTGTATAGCTAATAGTATTGCTTATATTATTATTATCACTTTTTTTTCATATGTCTGACTTTTAATACCTAGTTTTTCTATACCCTTTCCAATAATTCCTAAAATTAAAAAGGAGAAAATAGTACTATTTTTATAGGACTATCATCATTTTTGACTTTTATTTTTTTATTATTCTCTTTTATCTTTTTTCTTTTATTTTTATATGAATACTTTCTTTCTCTAAATCTTTCTCTGATTTCGTTTGCCATGAAAATCACCATTGTTATTATAACATAGAAGCAAGAAAAGAAAAAAGCCCAAATATCTTTAATTAGAGATATTTGGGCATAAAAAAAATATTGGCAACGACCTATTTTAGCAACTAATCACTATCTTCGGCGCTGAAGTGTTTAACTTCTGTGTTCGGTATGGGAACAGGTGAACCACTTCGCAATTATCACCAATATATTTTATCAATTTTTATTTTAATAGTTCTCTGAAAACATGATAATGTGGTTAATCAAATTAAATAATTTTGGGATTAAATCCCTCAATCTATTAGTACTAGTCCGCTCAATGTATCACTAAACTTCCACTTCTAGCCTATCTACCAGTTAGTCTTTCTGGGATTTTACTTGTTAAACAATGGGAAAACTCATCTTGGAGAGGGGCTTCACGCTTAGATGCTTTCAGCGTTTATCCCTTCCCTACATAGCTACTCTGCACTGCCACTGGCGTGACAACAGATACACCAGAGGTAGGTCCATCCCGGTCCTCTCGTACTAAGGATAGCTCTCCTCAATTTTCCTGCGCCCACGACGGATAGGGACCGAACTGTCTCACGACGTTCTGAACCCAGCTCGCGTGCCATTTTAATGGGCGAACAGCCCAACCCTTGGAAGCGACTCCACCTCCAGGATATGACGAGCCGACATCGAGGTGCCAAACACCACCGTCTATGTGAACTATTGGGTGGTATCAGCCTGTTATCCCCTGGGGTAACTTTTATCCGTTAAGCGACGACCATTCCATTCTGAATCGCCTGATC
>VOFJ01003258.1_pt1 | contig 27245 bp, 36 predicted proteins | sample 5384081 | NCBI WGS metagenome assembly VOFJ01 (sample SAMN12384729, study PRJNA508395) | human gut metagenome | isolation source: healthy gut I | host: Homo sapiens | reverse complement strand
GATCACCCCCAATTACCATTGTGGGAATGTTTGGTTCACTGCCGATAAGAATGGCAGAACCCTTTATGTTATACGCTTTGCCTGGAAGGAGAAACGCCGCCTGCTGTCATTGAGTGGGGAGGGGGAATGTTCCTGGAGCGTGGTATTGCAAATGTGACTGTTGTCCACAGGACAACGTATGAAATGGATAGAAAGAGATGGGAAAGTGGCGCGACATTACCTGCCAAATTGGCAGGTAGCACCGGAGCCTATTGCTTCTCAGTTCGATACTTTTTTGCCGAAACAAAACAAGAAGTGATAACAAAAAAGCCACCCATTTAGGTGGCTTTTTTGCTCTTCCTCTTGACTTGGAACCAAGGACCCTCTGATTAACAGTCAGATGCTCTAACCGACTGAGCTAAGGAAGAATGTTTGCAACTAAGATTTCTAACTTTGCTTTCCTCTTGACTTGAAACCAAGGACCCTCTGATTAACAGTCAGATGCTCTAACCAACTGGAGCTAAGGAAGAATGTTTTTTCAGTCAATTGCGATGCAAAAAGTAGTAGGTTTTTTTGAAATATGCAATATCTTTGCAAAAAAAAATATTTGAAATGGACAAAATAATAGGATTGGGCAACGCCCTGGTAGACGTACTTGCAACCCTAGAGGATGATACGCTCCTGGAGGAAATGGGATTACCCAAAGGAAGCATGCAACTGATTGATGACGCTAAGTTACAGCAGATTAACACGAGATTTTCACAAATGAAAACCCACCAGGCAACGGGTGGATCGGCAGGAAATGCCATACCATGGGCTGGCTTGTCTTGGTGCTGAAACAGGATTTATAGGAAAAAATAGGAAATGATCATTTTGGGGGATTTTTTTCGTAATAATCTTCAGAAAATGATATTGAGGATAAAATATTGATTTCGAACATTTCCTTCCGGTGTTGCATCTACTTTATTTCACCGGATGGAGAACGCACTTTTGGTACTTATTTGGGAGCGGCTGCTTTATGGGCAGAAGAACTGACTCTTGGATATGTTCAAAGGGTATGCATACCTATTTATAGAAAGGTTATCTGGTCAGGACCATGAAATGATTCTTCACGCCGTGAACTGGCAAAAGAAGCCGGTTTGCAGATTTGTCTCGATATGGCAAGTTATAATATTGTTGCCGGTGATATGGACTTTTTCTCCTTGTTAATAAATAAATATGTCGACATTGTCTTTGCAAACGAAGAAGAAGCGAAGGCCTTTACCGGTAGGAACCGGAAAGAGGCTTTGGAGTGATTGCCAAAAAATGCAGTATTGCTATCGTAAAGTTGGGGCAAATGGTTCTTATATTCGTAAGGGTACTGAAGAAATTAAAGTCTCTGCTATTCCGGTAAAAGAAAGTGATGGATACGACCGGAGCCGGTGACTTATTTTGCTGCCGGTTTTCTATATGGCCTGACGTGTGGATATTCATTGGAGAAGTGTGCTAAAATAGGTTCTATTCTATCGGGAAATGTTATTCAGGTAATCGGAACAACGATACCACAAGAACGCTGGGATGAAATTAAGTTAAATATTAACAGGATTCTGGCTGAATAACCAAGTATTGAGTTACTTTTACGATTCATTTATATGAAAAGAAGTATGAAAAAATTGCTGAATGGGCGGATAGCTGTTGTTGCAGTAGCCGTGATAGCAACAGTAGCTTTCTTTTAGTTTCAAGAGTGGTGACGACCGCAATTTCCAGATCGCCAAGAATCTGGATATATTTAATGCGATTGTGAAAGAATTGGATATGTTTTATGTCGATACGATTGATCCGAATAAAACGATTCGGGAAGGAATCGATAATATGCTTTATACGCTGGATCCTTATACGGAATATTTCCCGGAAGAAGATCAGAGTGAACTGGAGCAGATGATTAAAGGATCATTTGGTGGGATGGGTTCTTACATTGCTTATAATACGAAAACTAAAACGTTCGATGATTTCTGAACCTTTTGAGGGAACGCCTGCTGCAAAAGCCGGTCTGAAAGCGGGAGATATACTGATGGAGATTGACGGACAGGATCTTGCCGGTAAGAATAATGCGGAAGTCAGCCAGATGTTACGCGGACAGGCAGGTACCAGTTTTAAGCTAAAGATTGAGCGCCCGAATGAGAAAGGTGGACGTACGCCGATGGAGTTCACGATTGTACGTGAGTCTATTCAGAATCCGGCGATTCCTTATACTGCAGTGCTTGATAATAATGTCGGGATATATTAGCCTTAGCACTTTTTCCGGCAACCCTTCCAAAGAGTTTAAGAAAAGCATTCTCTGGATTTGAAGAAACAGGAGCTACTTCGTTGGTGATAGACCTCCGTAGTAATGGCGGTGGATTGCTGGATGAAGCAGTAGAAATTGCGAATTATTTCTTGCCGCGTGGAAAGGTGATTGTAACGACCAAAGAGGGAAAATCAAACAAGCTAGTAACACTTATAAGACATTGCGCGAGCCGTTGGACTTGGATATTCCGATTGCGGTATTGGTAAATAGTGGAACCGCTTCTGCTTCCGAAATCTTATCAGGTTCTCTGCAGGATCTCGACCGTGCCGTTATCGTTGGTAACCGTACCTTCTGGAAAAGGACTGGTACAGGTTCCCCGCTCTTTGCCTTATGGCGGAACGATGAAAGTGACTACCTCCAAATATTATATTCCAAGTGGACGTTGTGTACAGGCTATTGACTACAAGCATCGTAATGAAGACGGAAGTGTAGGAACCATTCCGACAGTTTGACTAAGGTATTCCATACGGCTGCCGGACGTGAAAGTACGCGACGGAGGTTGTGTGATGCCGGATATTGTTGTCAAACGGGAGAAATTACCGAATATCCTCTTCTATCTGGTACGCGATAATCTGATTTTTTGATTATGCAACTCAGTATTGTTTGAAACATCCTACCATCGTTGCTCCGGAGAAGTTTGAGGTGACAGATGCCGATTATAATGATTTTAAAGCGTTGGTGAAGAAAGCTGATTTCAAATATGACCAGCAAAGCGAGAAAATTCTGAAAACGTTGAAAGAAGGCTGCCGAGTTTGAAGGGTATATGGATGATGCTTCAGAGGAGTTCAAGGCACTTGAGAAGAAGTTAAATCATGATCTTGACCGCGACTTGGATTATTTCTCATCTGATATAAAGAAGATGATTGCTACTGAAATTATCAAGCGTTACTATTACCAACGTGGTAATATCATCCAGCAGTTGAAGGATGATGACGGTTTGAAGGAAGCGATGAAAATTCTGAATGATCCGGTGAAATATAAAGAAAATGCTTAGTGCTCCGGCTGCTAAGGAATAAATGAATATATTTCAAACATAGATATATGCAACGAAACGCGGTTTTGTTACCAACAAGCCGCGTTTTCTGTATATCTATATTTAATTGTAAATAGTCATGTAAGGTCATGCCTGGACACAGATATTTGTGTCCTTAATCGATCTTTATTGACGAATCAAAGGTAGGGTAAAATAGAATCTGCTCCCCCTGGCCTTCCTGGGAGCGCAACCAGATACGTCCACCCATCTTCTCTACTAACATTCTGCAAAGAGTTAATCCCAATCCTGTTCCCTGAACAAAATCGTCGACCTTTCCAAAGCGCCGGAAAATTGTGGCAATTCTTGCTGCCGGAATGCCGATGCCGCTATCTTTAACGTAGAACTCTACAAAATCCTCCTTTCCCCGATAGCCGAAATGAATTTCTCCTTTCGGGGTAAACTTCGTAGCGTTACTAACCAAGTTACTTATAATTTGTATGATGCGATTCCAGTCTCCCCGAAGTATACATGTCCGTATCTACGTCGTCCAGAATAAGTTTGACACCGTTTTGCGTCTTATGACAGAATTGTTGTTCCAGCTGCAGGCAGATATCTATTAATTTGATCGGGCGGATATTGAATTTTTAGAGAATCAGCCAAGTGATGCCAGATCCAGAATATCATTGAATAGATTCAGCAGCATTTCCGAATTTCGTTCGATGATTTCCGAATATTGATTCTTCTCTTCTGCAGATGTTGCGTAAGTGATTAGTTTGGAGAATCCTACAATGGCATTGAGCGGGGTACGTATTTCATGACTCATGTTTGCCAGAAAAGCAGATTTCAATCGGTCCGACTCTTCCGCTTTGATTCTGGCAGCCTTTAGTTCTTTCTGTTGCTGGGCATTCGTCTGTTCCGCCTCCCATTGTTGGGATATATCACGGCACATACACAACAGATACTCTTTATCCAAAGGAAAGATACGGTTTTCGTAGTGATGTAAAACACCATTCAACATAAGATCGTGTCTGGCTGTTGAACTTTCTCCTGTGAGAATCACCTTATCCATATTCTTGCGGACACTTTCATAAAGCCTCTTTGGGCAGAATGTCTTTTTACGTTAGTGGTAGTGATATTGTTGGGGCTGATACCTTCTACGTGATTAGTTGCCGGAGAAGAAGCAAGCTCTATAATATTGGCGTCATGGTCGAAGACGGTGAGCATGTCAGGAAGAGCATCCAGTATCCGGCTACTATATTTATCACGAAAACGTCCTTTGGAGGGAGAGGAAGAATCTGAAGAATGAGAGGAAAGGAAATCTATTTTTCTTCTCTAATTGTTCGATTATTTCTAAAAAGATCCTCCTTTGTTTTGTTTTCGTAATTTCTCATAGAAGATTCATTATTATTCATTAGAATGTTGTAGAAGTTGTTTTATCTGTTGCAAATATAAAACAATATTCCGAGATGCTGACAGCCTCCCTAGTTATTATAATATAAAAAAAACGGATAGCTTTTTTGCCCTACTAATCAGAATGTTCTATCTTTGCATCCATTATATATAAATGATTTACAATATGTCTACAGAATTATTCTCTACTCTGCCCTATAAGGTGGCAGATATTACACTTGCTGATTTCGGACGCAAGGAAATCGATTTGGCAGAAAAAGAAATGCCCGGCCTGATGGCTCTTCGCGAAAAGTATGGAGAATCCAAACCGTTAAAAGGTGCCCGCATTATGGGGTCGTTGCACATGACCATTCAAACGGCTGTGCTGATTGAAACATTAGTGGCTTTAGGAGCCTGAAGTACGTTGGTGCTCTTGTAATATATATTCAACGCAGGATCATGCTGCTGCTGCGATAGCTGCTGCCGGTGTACCGGTATTTGCATGGAAGGGCGAGACTCTTGCCGATTATTGGTGGTGCACGTTGCAGGCATTGAGCTTTTGACGGCGGCAAGGGACCGAATGTGATTGTAGATGATGGCGGTGACGCGACAATGATGATCCACGTGGGTTATGATGCTGAAAATAATGCTGCCGTATTGGATAAGGAAGTACACGCGGAGGATGAAATAGAACTGAATGCTATCTTGAAGAAAGTGTTGGCTGAAGACAGTACTCGCTGGCATCGCGTAGCGGAAGAAGTGCGTGGCGTATCTGAAGAGACTACGACAGGCGTACACCGTTTGTATCAGATGCAGGAAGAAGGCAAATTGCTGTTCCCGGCATTCAATGTAAACGACTCGGTAACGAAATCTAAGTTTGATAATCTGTACGGTTGCCGTGAATCATTGGCCGACGGAATCAAGCGTGCAACAGATGTGATGATTGCCGGAAAAGTTGTGGTAGTATGTGGCTATGGCGATGTGGGTAAAGGCTGTTCTCACTCCATGCGTTCTTATGGAGCGCGGGTGCTCGTGACGGAGGTAGACCCGATCTGTGCACTGCAGGCTGCAATGGAAGGTTTCGAAGTAGTGACGATGGAAGAGGCTTGTCTGGAAGGTAACATCTTCGTGACTACGACAGGTAATATCGATATTATCCGTATCGACCACATGGAGAAAATGAAAGACCAGGCTATCGTTTGCAACATCGGTCATTTCGATAATGAAATTCAGGTAGATGCTTTGAAACATTATCCGGGCATCAAATGTGTGAACATCAAACCACAAGTAGACCGTTATTATTTCCCGGATGGACATAGCATTATCTTGTTGGCCGACGGTCGTCTGGTAAATCTGGGATGTGCAACAGGACACCCGTCATTCGTGATGAGTAATTCATTTACCAATCAGACATTGGCGCAGATAGAACTGTTCAACAAGAAATATGATATCAATGTATATCGCTTGCCGAAGCATCTGGACGAGGAAGTGGCTCGCCTGCATCTTGAAAAGATCGGTGTGAAACTGACTAAGCTGACTCCCGAACAGGCCGCTTATATTGGTGTATCGGTGGACGGACCTTATAAAAGCAGATCATTATAGATACTAATTTGATTTTACGATTAGACGATTTACCATTTACGATTGATAAATAAGGGAGATCGATATTCCACTGTTATCAATTGTAAATGTTAGATTGTCCGGTCGTATTTATTTTTATATTCAAACTTCAATCGTAAATAGTAAATCGTGTCATCGTAAATGAAAAACAGTTTCTTCCTGACTTAATAGCCATTCTGGCTTTTATCATTCTTTCTTTCGCCTATTTTTTTCCGGCTGATATCGAAGGTCGTATCTTGTTTCAGCATGACACGGCTGCCGGAGTCGGTGCAGGACAAGAATCGAAAGAGTATCTCGAGCGTACCGGAGAACGTACGCGCTGGACAAACTCGATTTTTGGAGGTATGCCTACTTATCAGATGTCTCCGAGTTACGACTCGACAACGTCCCTGAAAGGGGTGGAGAAGGTTTATCGCCTCTTTCTCCCGGAGTATGTAGTACTGACCTTTATCATGATGTTGGGATTCTATATTCTCTTACGGGCATTTGGAATTTCGGCATGGCTGGCAGGATTAGGCGGAGTGATATGGGCATTCTCTTCCTATTTCTTCATTCTGATACCGTCAGGGCATATTTGGAAGTTTGTGACATTGGCTTATATACCACCTACGATTGCAGGTGTCGTTCTGGCTTACCGGAAGAAATACCTGTTGGGCGGAATCGTTACGGCCCTGTTCATCGCCCTTCAGATTCAGTCGAATCACATTCAGATGAGCTATTATTTCATGTTTGTGATTCTGTTTTTTGTAGGAGCTTACTTTTGAAGATGCTTACAAAAAAGAAAGAATTGCCTCATTTCTTCAAGGGTAGCGGGGTTTTAGCACTGGCTGCCGTGGTAGGAGTCTGCATCAATATTTCCAATCTGTATCATACGTATGAATATAGTAAGGAGACGATGCGTGGCAAGAGCGAATTGAAGCAGGAGGGAGCTGCTGCCAGTCAGACTAGCAGCGGATTAGACCGTGACTACATTACAACTGGAGTTACGGAATTGGGGAGACCCTGACTTTATTGGTGCCCAAACGTTAAGGGGAGGGGCATTCTACTAATTTGTCACAGAGAGTGAAACTGCTATGGCAAAAAGCAAACCCGATGTATAGGAAACCTTTATTCGCAGTTGACGCCCAATATTTTGGTGATCAGCCGTGGACTGCCGGTCCGGTATATGTCGGAGCATTTGTTGTGTTCCTGTTTATTTTGGGATGTTTTATTGTTAAAGGCCCGCTTAAATGGGCATTGTTGGGAGCCACCATTTTTTTTTCTATCCTTTTCTTTCATGGGGAAAGAATTTCATGGGGCTGACGGACTTCTTTATCGATTATGTCCCGATGTATAATAAGTTCCGCGCTGTATCTTCTATTCTGGTAATAGCTGAATTTACAATACCTTTGTTGGCGATTTTTGCCTTGAAAGAGATTTTGAGTAAACCGGATATGCTGAAGCTGAAAGAGAACCGTACAGGAGTAATTGTCACGTTGGTGCTGACAGCCGGTGTTGCATTGATTCTGGCTGTTGCTCCGGGAGTTTTCTTCTCCAACTTCAGTTCACGGACAGGAGATGGCTGCTTTGAAGCAAAAGGGCTTCCGGCGGAACATTTGTTCCTGTCATGACCAGCCTGAAAGATATGCGTGAGGCGATACTTGCTTCGGATGCATGGCGCAGCTTCTTTATTATAGTGATCGGTTGCCTGCTTCTTATTCTTGTATCAACAGAAGAAGTTGAAAGCCTCATTCACCTTAGGTCGGTATTGTACTTCTGTGTCTGATAGATATGTGGAGTGTCAACAAACGCTATTTGTATGATGATCTGTTTGTTCCGAAGTCCAAACAAGCGGAAGCATTCGTCAAGACGCAGGCGGATGAGATTATTCTTCAGGATACGACCTTATATTATCGTGTACTGAACTTCATCGGTTTCCCCCGGTAATACATTTAATGAAAACAATACAGCATATTGGCATAAGAGTGTCGGTGGCTATCATGCAGCGAAACTTCGCCGTTATCAGGAAATGATCGATCATCATATTACTCCGGAAATGCAGGCGACCTATCAGGAAGTGGCTACTGCCGGTGGACAGATGGACAGTGTGGATGCTTCTAAATTTCGTGTACTGAATATGCTGAACACGAAATACTTTATCTTCCCTGCCGGACAACAGGGGCAGCCTGTTCCTGTGGAAAATCCGTATGCATACGGTAATGCATGGTTCGTAGATAAGGTGCAGTATGTAAATAATGCAAATGAAGAAATTGATGCTTTGAATGATATTCTTCCAACGGAAATCGCTGTAGTAGATGCGAAGTTTAAGGAAAAACTGAAGGGTGTGACGGAAGGATATAAGGACTCTCTGTCTGCCATTCGTTTGACGAGCTATGAGCCGAATCGTTTGGTTTATAAGGCCTCCACTCCTAAAGACGGAGTTGTTGTTTTCTCTGAAATATATTATCCGGGATGGCAGGTGACTATCGATGGCCAGCCGGTGGATATTGCCCGTGCAGACTATATCTTGCGTGCGATAAATATGCCGGCAGGGGAACATACCATCGAGATGTGGTTTGATCCGCAAAGCATACACGTCACGGAAAGTATTGCTTATGCAGCATTGGCTTTTGCTGTTGATTGGAGTGATGATTCTGGTATGGATGAGTAGAAGCAGAATCTCTAAGAAATCTTGAATGAAATGATGTAATGCTTACCTTATTGCATAGAATAGATAAGGTTATTAGATAAGAACGGCTCTCTTCCTCCCGAAGAGAGCCGTTTTGCATTCACTAAAAAATTATGAAAAACAAACGCTATTTGGTTGTTTGAATATGCTGATTAATCATTCTTTATTTGTTTTAATACCTCAAAACTAAGCAGATACCGGGATAGATGAAAATAAAATCGACTAAGTACGGAGTTTTGTCTATCAAAAGTTCTGTTGAAAAAAGGAAAATATGAATATAAAGAGTCGGTTTATGGGTAGCTTTCATTTGTCCTAACCCACTAAATTTGTAGCCGATTATTAGAGCATATATTATGAAAAGACTACTGTTCATTTTTACCTTTTTATTTTGCTCGTTGTAAACGGAGAGCGCAAGGAGTAGAAACCTTGACATTGGAAGATTGCCTTCGGATAGGTATTGATAACAACTTGTCGTTGGAGAGCAAGCGTAGAGAAATACAGAAAAGCAAATATGGTGTATCTGAAAATCGGGCAAGATTGTTGCCGCAGATTAGTGCTGTCGCCGGTTATAGTAATAATTTTGATCCTCCGGTATCTGTGACGGACGGTTCATCTTACGGCGTTCCCTATAATATTACTCAAACATTGCAACATTCTGCTAATGCAGGCCTGGAAATGCAAATGCCGCTTTTCAACCAGACTCTTTATACTTCTATGTCTATTGCTAAAGTTGTGGAGGAGATCAGCCGCTTGTCTTATGGTAAGGCGAGGGAGGACATTATTCTTCAAATCAGCAAGATGTACTATCTGGGGCAAGTAACAGCCGAGCAAATAGTGTTGATAAAGGCGAATATCACCCGTCTGGAAGAGTTGCGGGATATAACCCGGGCTTTCTTTGATAATGGTATGTCTATGGAAGTCGACCTGAAAAGAGTAAATATCAATTTGGAGAACCTGAAAGTGCAATATGACAATGCACAGGCAATGATGAAGCAGCAACTTAATATGTTGAAGTACATTATGGATTATCCGGCTGAAAAAGAAATAGCCCTGACACCGGTTAATACTGATAGCATTACTACGGTCGCTTTAACCGGTTTGTCGGAGAACCTCTACGAACTGCAACTCACGCAATCGCAGTTGGAACTGGCTGAACGGCAAAAACGGATGATTACTAATGGCTATATCCCTTCTCTTAGTTTGACAGGGAACTGGAGATATGCTGCCTACACAGATAAAGGTTATCATTGGTTCCATTCCGGTCCGTCCAATCATTGGTTTCGTTCGTATGGACTGGGGCTGACTTTGCGCATTCCTATTTTTTTGATGGACTGGATAAAACCTATAAGATAAGGAAAGCGATGATCGACATTGAGAATCGCAAGCTGGCATGGGAGGACACCCGGAAAAATCTGCAAACCCAATATTTGAATGCGGTGAACGACCTGATGAATAACCAGCGTAATTTTAAAAAACAGAAAGATAACTATCTGTTGGCGGAAGATGTCTATGCCGTTACTTCCGACCGTTATCGCGAAGGGATCGCTTCAATGACTGAGGTGCTGCAAGACGAAATGCAGATGAGTGAAGCGCAGAACAATTATATCAATGCACATTATAATTATCGGGTCACCAATCTGATGCTCCTCAAACTGACCGGGCAGATAGAATCATTAGTCAAATAATACGCAACTAACAATCGAATCATAAAATATGGAAACAATGGAAAATAATATTCCTTCCGCTACTCATCAGGAGAAAGCGAAGAAAATGAAGAAACTTCGTCGTTGGCAGATTGCAGTCAGCCTTTTAGGAGTGGCTATTATTGTCTGGGGAGTAATTGAAGTGGTTTGTCTCTTTTTTGAATTATAGCCAGACGGAAACCAGCAACGATGCCCAGATCGAGCAATATGTATCGCCTATCAACCTGCGTGCTTCGGGATATATTGATAAGATTTACTTTACCGAGCATCAGGAGGTACATAAAGGGGATACTCTGATGGTGCTCGACGATCGTGAATATAAAATCCGGGTAATGGAAGCCGAAGCCGCACTGAAGGATGCGCAAGCCGGTGCCACAATAATTAATGCCACGTTGAATACTACACAGACCACTGCATCCGTCTATGATGCCTCTATTGCTGAAATCGAAGTGCGCCTGGCTAAACTGGAGAAAGACCGGAAACGATATGAAAATCTGGTGAAACGAAATGCAGCGACTCTATCCAGCTTGAACAGATTATTACGGATTATGAGGCTACGCGTAAGAAGCTGGAAGCTGTGGAAAGACAGAAGAAAGCTGCCCTTTCCGGTGTGGATGAGGTGTCTTATCGTCGTGTGAGTACCGAAGCTGCTATTCAGCGGGCAACGGCGGCACTTGAAATGGCACGCCTGAATTTGTCTTATACGGTTGTGGTAGCTCCCTGTGATGGAAAGCTCGGCCGTCGTTCGTTGGAGGAAGGACAATTCATTTCCGCCGGACGAACGATTACTTATATTCTTCCTAATACTCAAAAATGGATTGTAGCCAATTATAAGGAAACGCAAATTGAGAATCTGCATATCGGACAGGAAGTATCTGTTACGGTAGACGCTATTAGTGATAAAGAGTTTACGGGGAAGGTGACATCTATTTCAGGGGCCACAGGTTCTAAATACTCATTAGTCCCGACAGATAATTCGGCCGGAAACTTTGTAAAGATACAACAGCGTATCCCTGTACGTATTGATTTTACTAATTTATCCAAAGAAGATAACGAACGACTGGCAGCTGGTATGATGGTCGTGGTTAAAGCCCGGCTTTAGTTTCATTCTGCCTTGTCCGTGAAGTGTGATTAACTATTTTGTAAACAGTAATTTGGATTTACACAAATGCCCTCATATCCTAAAAACTATCCTTTTTTTATAACTGGATGCCCAAGCCATTGGGGATTATCATCCTATTATTCTTTTTCCTGCCGATTCTTACGGTAGGCGGGGTTTATTCGGTGAATAGTACCGAGATGATGAGCGGTCTTGGCATTATTTCCGAACATATTCAGTTTGCTAACTTTGTGACTTCGATCGGTATGGCGGCTTTTGCTCCATTCTTGTACGAACTGGTGTGTGTGCGCCGGGAGAAGATGATGTGCATTGTCGGATTCGCATTGATGTATATATTCAGTTATATTTGTGCCAAGACCGATAGCGTATTCCTGTTAGCACTTTGTAGTCTGTTGACAGGCTTTCTGCGTATGGTGTTGATGATGGTCAATCTGTTTACCCTTATTTGGTATGCCGGAGGCATGGAAGCTACCCGTAATATCACTCCGGGGCTGGAACCGAAAGACGCAGCCGGTTGGAACAAACTGGATATTGAAAGATGTGTGAGCCAGCCGGCGGTTTATCTGTTTTTATGATTCTGGGACAGTCGGGTACGGCACTCACGGCCTGGCTGTCCTTTGAATATGAGTGGAAGTATGTGTATTATTTTTATGATGGGGATTCTACTGGTTTCTATCTTAATCATATTTATCACTATGCCCAATTACAAATTCCCTGGGCGCTTTCCTATCAACTTCCGTAAGTTCGGTAATGTCACTGCCTTCTGTGTTTCGCTGACGTGTCTCACTTATGTACTGGTTTACGGTAAAGTGCTCGATTGGTACGATGATGAGTCTATCCGTTGGGCAACTGCTGTCAGCATACTTTTTGCCGGGATCTTTCTCTATATGGATGTCACCCGCCGGTCGCCTTATGTCTTGTTGGATGCATTCAAACTACGCACCATCCGTATGGGCGCTTTGCTTTATCTGCTGCTGATGATCATCAATTCCAGTGCCATGTTTGTTAATGTATTCGCAGGTGTAGGGATGCATCTTGATAATTTGCAGAATGCTTCGTTGGGCAATTGGTGCATGGTGGGGTATACTATTGGTGCAGTGATTGCTATGGCGTTGGGGAGCAAAGGATTGCATTTCAAATATCTTTTTGCTCTTGGATTTTTCTTTCTGTCCTTATCGGCTGTGTTCATGTATTTTGAAGTACAGACAGCAGGGATGTATGAACGTTTGAAGTATGCAGTCATTATCCGTGCTATTGGTATGATGATTTTGTATGCGCTGACAGCTGCCTATGCTAACCAACGTATGCCCTTTAAATATCTTTCCACATGGATCTGCATTATGCTTACCGTGCGTATGGTGCTGGGACCCGGTATTGGAGGAGCTATTTATTCGAATGTGCTGCAGGAACGGCAGCAATATTACATCACCCGTTATGCGCAAAATGTAGATTTGCTAAATCCGGATGCTTCTACTTCTTTTCTTGGTACGGTGCAGGGGATGAAGTATCAAGGGAAAAGTGAGACGGAAGCCCGTAATATGGCAGCTATATCTACTAAGGGACGGATTCAGGTGCAAGCCACGCTTTCCGCCCTCAAAGAAATGGCAGGCTGGACGATCTATGGCGGGTTAATTTGTATGATATTTGTGCTTGTTGTTCCTTATCCTAAACGAAAATTGCTAACTTAGCGTCGTTTTTGATAATGATTTATATAATGTATTGGTATTATGGATACACAGCAAGATCGTTTATTGCAATTTGACCGCGACTTGTTGAGCGGGAAAAATATATGTAGTTCGAGAGGTGTACTTGTGACTTTTCCGTCTTCTTTAAAAAAACTGTTCCACATGAAAGGATTGGGGGTGATTATTTGTCACCGGGGGAGTTTCCAGTTTTCCTTGAATCAGAAGGTCTGTTCTGCTAAGGCGGGCGAAAGCCTGTTTATTCCCGAAGAAGGTGCGTTTCAGGTTCTTCAGGAATCAGAAGATATGGAAGTACAGATTCTGATCTATCAGATAGAGCCCATACGGGATATTATGGGCAATGCGGTTGTGACTATGTATATGTATTCGCGGATTACTCCTGATGAGCCTAGTTGTGTGTGGACCACCGGTGAAGAAGAAGAAATCACGAAATATATGTCTCTGCTCGACAGTGCTGTGGAGGTAGAAGAAAAAATCCATTTAAACTTTACGAACAAAAACTACTTCTACTTGCATTAACATACAGGATTTGTTCCATGTATAATCGTAAATTAGTGAATGATGGAGAAGAAGCGGGAGGACGGAAAAATGAAGTCTTCATCCGTTTAATCCAGTTAATTGAGAAATATTATATGCAGGAGCGGGGAGTGGAATTTTATGCGGATAAACTCTGTTTGTCTCCCTAAATATCTTTCTGCGGTTTCAAAAGTATATGCGGGTATACAGTACAGGAACTTGTATTCAAGGCGATTATCCGTAAAAGTATCTCGTTGCTGAAGAATACTCAGCAGGACATTCAGGAAATCCTCGAATGCTTTCGGCTTCCCCAATGCTTCTTATTTCGGTACATTCTTTAAGAAGCAAGTGGGGATGTCACCGCAGCAATATCGAAAGAGTCTTTAAAGATTTATTCTTTTTCTCCGTAGGCAAGATCGCCAGCGTCGCCCAGCCCCGGAACGATATAGGAGTGTTCATTGATTTCGGGGTCGATAGCAGCACACCAGATCGTTGTCTTATCTTCGGGGAATACATTTATAATATGATCGATAGCCTTCTGGCTGGCGATGATGGAAGCAACGTGGATTTCGGCAGGGTGACCTTTGGTCAGCATTGCCTGATAGCTCAGTTCCATACTGCCGCCTGTTGCCAGCATAGGGTCGGTGATAATCAGCGTTTTGTCATCAATGCGGGGAGAAGCGATATATTCTATGTGTATATCGAATTTTAGCGTATCTTTATATTTGCGGTAAGCGGAAACAAACGCATTCTCCGCTCCGTCGAAATAACTCAAGAAGCCCTGATGGAAGGGGTAGGCCTGCACGTAGGATCGTACTGATTACTAAATTGTTGTCCGGTGTACTGACCGGAGCGATTCCCAGTGGTGTCTGGATGTTTTTACCGAGTATTTAAACTCTTTACTCATTTCATAAGCCATGATTTCTCCGATACGTTCAATGTTACGGCGGAAGCGAAGGCGGTCGTTCTGAACTTCTACATTTCTGATCTCGGATATGTACTGGTTTAGAATCGAATTTGTTTTGCTAAAATCAATTACTTTCATATTATAGTTTAATCATAATTTAATCTCATTTTCATAGTATTGATAGCATACTGACTTGCAAAGTAAATGATAATCTTTCAAATTGCAATATTCAGTTTGCAGATATTGTTAGAATTTATAAAAGAGTTTCAATTAGGGAAAAATTTCTCTAATACCTTCTTCCTTTCCAAAGAAAGTATTACTTTTGTAGCCGGATTTACAAGGGCGTTCCTCAATCCCCTTCTTAGTCAAAAGGTGAAGAGATAATAAAACAAAATACCAATTTAATTAATTCAAAGAAAATGGCAAATTTAGATTTAAGCAAGTACGGTATTACCGACGTGAAGGAAGTTCTCCACAATCCTTCTTATGATGTACTTTTCGCTGAAGAAACTAAACCCGGGGATTGGAAGGTTTCGAAAAAGGACAGGTTACTGAACTGGGTGCTGTAAACGTAATGACTGGTGTTTACACAGGTCGTTCTCCTAAAGATAAATTCTTCGTTAAGAATGAAGCTTCTGAAAACTCAGTATGGTGGACTTCTGACGAATATAAAAACGATAACAAACCTTGTACTGAAGAAGCTTGGGCTGATCTGAAAGCTAAAGCAGTAAAACAATTGTCCGGCAAACGTTTGTTCGTTGTCGATACATTCTGCGGTGCAAACGAAGCAACTCGTATGAAAGTTCGTTTCATCATGGAAGTGGCTTGGCAGGCACATTTCGTAACTAACATGTTCATCCGTCCGACTGCTGAAGAACTGGAAGCTTACGGAGAACCTGATTTCGTATGTTTCAATGCTTCTAAGGCAAAAGTTGACAACTACAAAGAACTGGGCTTGAACTCTGAAACAGCTACTGTTTTCAACCTGAAGACTAAAGAACAAGTTATCCTGAACACTTGGTACGGTGGTGAAATGAAGAAAGGTATGTTCTCTATCATGAACTACATGAACCCGCTTCGTGGTATCGCTTCTATGCACTGCTCTGCTAATACGGATATGGAAGGAACTAGCTCGGCTATCTTCTTCGGTCTGTCTGGTACAGGTAAGACTACTTTGTCTACTGACCCGAAACGTAAGTTGATCGGTGACGACGAACACGGATGGGATGACGAAGGTGTATTCAACTACGAAGGTGGTTGCTACGCTAAAGTTATCAACTTGGATAAGGAAAGTGAACCCGATATCTACGCTGCTATCAAACGTGACGCTCTGCTGGAAAACGTTACTGTTGATGCTAATGGTAAGATTGATTTCGCTGATAAGAGCACAACTGAAAACACTCGTGTTTCTTATCCTATCTACCACATCGAAAACATCGTTAAACCTATCTCTAAAGGTCCTCACGCTCAACAAGTTATTTTCTTGTCAGCTGATGCATTCGGTGTATTGCCTCCGGTGTCTATCTTGAATCCTGAACAGGCTCAGTACTACTTCTTGTCTGGATTTACAGCTAAATTGGCTGGTACAGAACGTGGTATTACTGAACCGACTCCGACATTCTCAGCTTGCTTCGGTGCTGCTTTCTTGTCATTGCACCCGACTAAGTATGCTGAAGAATTGGTTAAGAAGATGGAAAAGACCGGTGCTAAAGCATACTTGGTTAACACTGGTTGGAACGGTACAGGCAAGCGTATCTCTATCCGTGATACTCGTGGTATCATCGATGCTATCCTGGACGGTTCTATTGATAAGGCTCCTACTAAGGTTATTCCTTACTTCGACTTCGTTGTTCCTACAGAATTGCCGAGCGTTGATCCGAAGATCCTTGATCCTCGTGACACTTACTCTGACGCTGCTCAGTGGGACGAAAAAGCAAAAGACTTGGCTGGTCGTTTCATTAAGAACTTTGCTAAGTTTACTGGTAACGAAGCAGGTAAGAAGTTGGTTGCTGCTGGTCCGAAGTTGTAATTTGAATTTTACAGATTTAACATATAAAAAGTGGTTCCTTATAAAGGAACCACTTTTTTTTATGCTTGAAAATGCCTAGATTTGTTGCAAACCAAATATGATAGCAAATGAAATTATTTAGATTAATGTTAGTTGGTGCAGGCATGTTCGTATTATGCAGCTGTACATCGCAAGGCTCCCGACAGAAGGAAGTTGTTGCGGATAGTGTTTCCGTGAGCCAGGTAAACCCTGTGGTAGAAACTATTATGAGTCGCCGTAGTATACGGAAGTATAAGCCCGAGGCTGTGGAGCGTGAAAAGATGCAGACTATAGTAGAATGTGGAATCAATGCACCTAATGGAATGAATAAACAGTCATGGGAGGTTCGTGTAGTAGATAATCCGGAATTTATCAATGGTTTGACTGAAATTTTCAAAAAAGAAAATCCCAAAGCGGCAGAACGTCCGGGATTTAAGAATATGTTCAATAATGCTCCTACAGTAGTGTTTATTGCTAACGATCCTGCATATGATATGTCACAGATAGATTGTGGTCTGTTGGGTGAGAATATGATTTTGTCTGCTTGGTCAATGGGAATAGGTTCCTGTTGTTTGGGAGGGCCTGTGCGTTTCATGAAATCACCTGCAGCTGCCGAATATATGAAACAGTTGGGATTCAGTGAAGGGTATGAGTTGCTTTATGCGATTGCTTTCGGTTATCCCGATGAAATGCCGGCTGCTAAACCTAGAGAAGTTAGTAAAGTAAAGTTTGTAGATTAAATATAAAAAATCCCGAAGGTAATATGGTCTCCGGGATTTTTTATATTAAAGGTAGATTGATTAGCTTTTGTTAGCTCTCTTACGTTCTGTTTCGTCAAGAATCACTTTACGCATACGCATACTTTTTGGAGTTACTTCTACATATTCGTCTTCTTTAATGTATTCCAATGCTTCTTCCAACGAAAATACTACCGGAGGAATGATGCGTGCCTTGTCATCAGAACCTGATGCGCGCATATTGGTAAGCTTCTTCGATTTAGTTACATTGATAACCAAGTCGTTTTCATGAACATGTTCACCTACTACTTGGCCGGCATATACTTCGTCTTGCGGATAAATGAAAAATTTGCCACGATCCTGTAATTTGTCAATAGCGTATGCAAAAGCTGTTCCGCTTTCCATAGCAATCATAGAACCGTTGCTGCGACGTTCTATCTCACCTTGTATGGTTGGTAACATTTAAAGCGGTGGGCCATGATCGCTTCTCCGGCCGATGCAGTCAGTACATTGGTGCGAAGACCGATAATACCGCGCGAAGGCATATCAAACTCAATGTTTACGCGGTCACCCTGTGTTTCCATAGAAACTAAATCACCTTTACGGCGGGTTACCATATCGATCATTTTACTGGAATATTCTTCGGGCACACTGATCGTTAATTCTTCTATCGGCTCACATTTCACTCCGTCTATTTCTTTGAAAATAACCTGAGGCTGGCCCACTTGTAATTCGTATCCTTCGCGGCGCATGGTTTCAATCAGGACAGAAAGATGAAGCACACCACGTCCTGATACAATCCATTTACCGTCTTCCAGTTCGCTTTTGCGTACACGCAATGCCAGGTTCTTATCTAGTTCTTTGGTCAAGCGATCTTGGATGTGGCGTGAAGTCACAAATTTACCTTCTTTACCGAAGAAAGGAGAGTCATTGATAGTGAATAACATGCTCATGGTAGGTTCGTCGATGGCAATGGGTGGCAAGGGTTCCGGTTTTTCGTAATCGCAGATAGTATCACCAATTTCGAAGCCTTCTACACCTACTACAGCACAGATGTCTCCCGATGAAACGGCATTTGTCTTTTTACGTCCTAAGCCTTCAAAAGTATGTAGCTCTTTGATTTTAGACTTTATCAGACTACCATCACGCTTTGCTAGTGTAATATTCATACCTTCTTTCAGCGTACCACGATGTACACGTCCCACAGCTATACGACCTGTATATGCTGAATAGTCTAAAGAGGTGATTAACATTTGAGGAGTTCCCTCTAGCTGTTTCGGTGCCGGAATATGCTCAATAATAGCGTCCAACAACGGAACCAGGTTTTCTGTCGGGGTCTTCCAATCAGTACTCATCCAATTATTTTTGGCAGAACCATAGATAACGGGGAAATCCAACTGATCTTCTGTAGCATTCAGGCTGAACATCAAGTCGAATACCATTTCGTATACTTCTTCCGGACGGCAGTTGGGTTTATCGACCTTGTTGACTACCACTAGCGGTTTCAAGCCGAGTTGTAAAGCCTTTTGCAATACGAAGCGTGTCTGCGGCATCGGGCCTTCAAACGCATCTACCAACAGGATACATCATCCATCGGCCATATTGAGTACACGTTCCACTTCACCACCGAAGTCGGCGTGTCCCGGAGTATCAATAATATTGATTTTTGTTCCATTGTAGTTAATTGAAACGTTTTTCGAAAGGATGGTTATACCTCTCTCACGTTCCAAGTCATTGTTATCCAATACCAGTTCCCCATTGGTCTGGTCATTGCGGAACAAATGTCCCGCCAACATCATCTTGTCCACGAGCGTTGTTTTTCCGTGGTCTACGTGGGCGATGATGGCAATGTTTCTAATGTCTTGCATACTATACCTAATATTTGACTGCAAAGGTACGATTTTTAGTTGAAAAAATATTTGGCTGTTAACGTTTATTTTTTATCTTCGGTCTCTTCTTTGCTGTTAAATGTAGAGGGAGTGGTGCCATAGAAATCGACAAAATGCTTTCTGAAAGTTGGAATGTCGTTATAGCCTACCATTTCGGCTACCTCCTGAACATTGTATTTGCGGCTTCTCAGTAATTCGGCAAGAACGTTTTAACCGGACTCCTCTTACTAATTCTATGATAGTGAAATTAGTGAGTTGTTTTACTTTTCTGTAAAGGGTAGGTTGACTCATGTTCAGCATTTCGGCGAGTTTCTTCACATTGAACTCCTGGTTTTGCAGGTTGTCATTTACAATATTCAGAATTTGTGTGATGAATGGGTCTTCTATGATGATTGTTTCCGTATTTTCTTCTTGCGAGCCGTTGACGGTGATGGAAGGCATTAGTAGTTTGGTATAAATCTGTTTCAGTTCAGTCCGGCTTTTTATTAAACGTTTTACTTTTGTGCGCAGAATCTCCGGATTGAACGGCTTCAGAATATAGTCATCAGCTCCTAATTCTATTCCTTTCACTATATTTTCGTCATCTGTCAAAGCTGTCAGTAGAATAATAGGGATATGGCAAGTTTTTAGATCTTCTTTTAGGATACGGCAACATTCAAAACCGTTCATGATAGGCATCATGACATCCGTTATTACAAGATCCGGTATTTCTTTACGCGCTATTCTTACTCCTTCTTCCCCATTTTCCGCCATAATAATATTATAGGTAGCAGAGAATAATACTTTCAGATAGAGGCGGATATCTGCATGGTCTTCAACAACCAGTAGTTTGTATTTGGTTTCGGGGTTGTCAATAGGTTTGGCGGTTATACTGTTTGCTATTTCCTGTTGTCTCTTATCCTCTGCGGTAATCATTGCTTTATTTGAATCTTCCATTATTGTTTCGGGTTCGATGAAACATACGTTTTCATCATTTTTCAAATGTTGTTTACCTAGAGGGATATAAAGAACAACTCGGGTTCCTTTGTTTTTTTTCTTGAGTGATTTGGATATCGCCGTCGTGGGCTAGTATTGTCGTTTTCATAATTTCAATGCCTAATTCGGGATGTAGCCGGTTGCTTGGAGGATTGTAATTGTCCGATCCAAGGAAGATGACAGAGGACTCTTCTATCATTTCTTTCCCGTCATCCTCTATAGTAAAAAGGCAGAAATCTTTTTCCGTTGATAGTACTGGTGTTTACAGTAAAGTGGATGGAACCGGAATACGAGATATGCCGGTAGGCATTGGATAATATATTGCTTAGAATAAAGATTATCTTTTTCCGGTCAATCCATATTTCCGTATTTATTTTGTTGTCTTTGTCATAATGCAGGTTAATGGGACTGACGTTCAGTAGTTCGTGAGATGCACGGACTACAGTGTCGGCTATCACGCTGGCAGGATAAGGGGCCACATTCAATTTAGGACTGTAACTTTCTTGCTGATGAATATTCAATAGCTGGTTACAAATGTCTTGCAGGCTGATTGAATTCCGATAGGCCATTTTAGCTTTTTGCAGGAATGATTCCGGGAAGGTCGTATTAGTAATCATTTCTTTTAACGGAGCGGTGATGAGTGATAACGGGGTGCGTAATTCCTGTGCCAGCATATATCTGATTTGGTCACGCAATTGATGGTTTTTCTCTTCTTCTTTTCTTATTTCCGTTTCTTCTTCCAGCTTTTCTTTCAGTTTCACTTCTTTGGCCTTGTAAACTTGCCGTTTCTGTAATTTCCGGTTAAAGTACATCCATGTAAGCAAAGAAATAATGATAATAGCCAGGATGTATGCGGCGATGGCCCATCCGGTTGCAGCCCAATATCTATTTACATTGATAGATAACCGGGTTATTTGTTTATTTTCTTCCAACGGATAAGACGAGCGTATTTCCAGTACATATTTCCCAGGAGGGATATTGCTGAGTTTTATATGATCGTCATAATTCGTATTCCATTTTTCTTCTGTGGGTAACAGGCGATATTTCACTGTGTTGGGCGAGGTTCCGTATTTCAAATCACTTAAATAGAGAATCAGGTTGTTGTTATTGTAGTCTAAAGATAAATGTTCTATCAGGTACGCAGGTTTGTCTAGGATGACTTGTCCGTTTATTTTTTCTCCTATTTCTACTTTATTGTAATTAATATCTATATCGGAGATATGGAATTGGCAGTTACTTGAACTTTCTTTTAAAGTGCGCGGTTCAAAATAGAGTAATCCTGTAGAGTTCGCCCATAGCAATTTCCCGTCATTCAGCCGACATACATCGTAATAACTTTCCGGTAATGCGTAGGTATATGATGCATTGTTCTTGTTATTCAGTGTGATAAAACCAGCATTGCTTCCCAGCCAGGTATTTCCGTTCTTATCATCTATCATACAGCTTATGTGTCCGTTAGGCAAGTCCTTTTTGCAAGATCATGGTAGAGGATACGGTTTTCTCTTTTCCGTCTATTTGGATAATTTTATCAGTGTACGAGATAAGCAGTTGGTTATAGTTGTTCAGATAAAGTGCCAATACTTTTCCGGGTGTCAGGTTTCTTGCCTTTTCATAACCACCGGTGAATTTTATTTGTTTTCCTTTACGGCTGGCACGGTGTATTCCTTTTTCAGTACCTAGCCACATGGTTCCATCTCCATCTTCACATATAGCGGTTATTTTTTTGAATTCTTTCGTATAAGGTTGTGCTGCTATACATTCGTGTGTCTGATGGTTATAGACCATTATTCCTTTTTCGGTGGCAATCCATAAATGGTTTTGTGAGTTTAGATATAGTTTCAAGATAGAAGCAGTTACAGCAGAGTCTGCTGTTTCGGGGTTTAGTTGGTGAATCACCGTTTCACCGGTAGTAGGATTTACCCAAAGAATGTTTTCTTTGTTATCGCCGAACCATAGTCCTCCATTTCGATCTTTGTGCAGGCAATAATGATTATTCTTGTGACTTTTCTCCCATAAGGAAAAAAGTGCAGATTAGAGAGATCTTATTTTCTGTACTTTTTATATATGCCATCTTTTTCGGTGACCAGCCAGATGTATCCATCGGCATCTTGTGCTATACCATTCACATATCTTATTTCATCGTTCAACAGGATACGGTTGATATCGTTTCCTTTGAGATTCAGTTTCAGTAATCCTCTGCCGAAAGTTCCTACCCAAAGCACATTGTTGGACTTGTCAAAATGAATGTCGGTAATTCTGTTTTTGAGGATGGGGGCATAGTAAGAATCATGTTGGGTCAGATCTACAATGTGGAATGGCGACTGGAGGTAGTTGTCCGTTTCAAATCTTATGGCTGACAGTGAACTCCATGTGGCTATAATGAATGTGGTCTTATCTATTTGGATTATATCGCGTATATCTTTTTGAATGAAGGATGACTGGCTGTTATCATTCAGTGTGCGTGATGTTTTAGTGTTTGTATTATAACAGATGATTCCTTCGGTTTGGTCACAAATCCACACATTATCATTATATATATGTATTTTTTCAATGTTGTCGGCTTTCACAATACCTAGATCGGTTCCATTTATATGCTCGCTACTTTTATCGGAAACGTTATAAAGTAAGATTTGATTCTCTACTGTCAGTGCGCATAAAATATCTTCGTTATTATAAAGTTTTAGGACTTTTGTTTTTATATCTATAAGCGGTTGGGCGGTCAGTCTTATTTCATCTGCATTTTTCTCCATCTTTAACTCTACTATGGCATTGGAGGTCAAGGCATATAATTTGTCTTGCAGTACACATATATCCTGTATATCTTTCAATACCTCAGGAGTAGGTGAGATAAGTGGCATATAGATTCCACGCATCTTGTCAAAACAGGCTATTTGGTTTAAATTGGCGATATGGGACCATAGCAGATTGTTTGATGTTTCATATAAATGAGCTAAGGCACGTGGCTCTTTATCAATCAAATTGTAATTATGAAAATGTATTCCGTCATAGCGGCTCAGTCCAACATCGGTTCCTAACCATAAAAAGCCGGCTTTATCCTGATAGATTCCAGTCAATGTATTGTTGCTCAATCCGTTTTGTTTGGTAAGTAGTTGGATACCACACTGGCGGAAATAACTTTGGGCATTAGTAGTTGATAGACAAAAACTACATAATAAGGTGATTATTAAAGATTTCATTATAATAAATTGTTTTCACTTTTTATTCCCCTGTAATCAAATTGGTCACGTACAATCTGCTTGATATTATTCCTTAATCTATTTTAGGAATTCCTACAAATATAGCAAACTATATTTTCATAACCAACTAAAAATCATAAGAATATATTCTGTTTTTAGTATCAACAGGTTCGGTGGAAATAAAGGATAGTAGGTATTCCGTTCACACAGTTTTGTCTTGTCTTGATTATTAGACGATTGTATTTGAATGAAATACACCCCCTGTCTCTTGCTATTTTATTAAGGTATGTATACCAAGCTAGAAACAAGGGGGGAATGATGGTATATATTATAAAGTGATTATTGCATTATATATCATAAATTGTAGGAAAATGCAGCATCATGGTTTCGGGGATTATAGTTGCCTTTTATAGTGACAGGAATCTGCATATATTTGATTCCATTATCTATTACTTTCATATAAATATAGCTTTGGGATTCGAATTTATAATTTTTTGTGGCATTATCGGTAGCCAGGCTAAAACCTTTAAGATACCATTTTATCAAAGAAGAAGAACATTCCGCCTGATATCCGCCATAGTACAAGCTTCCGTCACTGTAACAGTTCATATTTAACTGGATAGTGAAAGCATATTTATGATCTATTGTTTGCTTCATTACAATTCTAAGCCATGTTTGTTCTCCTTTGGTGGCAGTTTGAATATCAAGTTCTTCTTGAGCATCAGTATGTTTTCGTAGGACAGATAGAATATGGTCGGCTTCAGAAAGGCTGATAGCCGGTAACTCACTTAATTTTAACTTGTCAGAATTGTTTTCCTCGTATGTAACGCTTCTGGCTCCATACGTTTTTTCTAGGAGATACGTTGAAACAGAGTTTTCAACGGGGTCATTACCATCTGCAGAGCAGGATGCCAAACTCATCATGACGAGCATGGCAATTATTAAATGCATTGCCTTCATAGAACTATAATTTTTTATTGTTTTTTTGATTATGTGAATGATTGACCCATTATCATCCGATACAAAAAAGTAGGTATTCTTTTTTCATGTATCCAAATTATTTTCAAGCTTTTTGATGAAAACACCCTCTTTTTGATGAAAATACCTGCTATGTTGGAAAGAAGGAGTTGTTTGGCTATATAAGGGGGCGTTTTTATCATGATGAAAGGATTTTCATTTATGGATGGAGAAAACTCCGTTGGTGTTCCATTTGATAGTTGGAATGTTTCTCATTGAATGGATGTTCTGTTTTTGACGGAAATAGGAACTAAGATTGTTTTTTGTTCATTTTGTATTTTGCCGAAACTACCTCTTAATAAAGATTAATTTGCCAATATCCTGTTAAAAGAATAGCCTCTACCTTTGTGATGTAAACAATAACTTAGCTAGAAAGAATTGAATATGGTAATACGAAGATTTTTATTTTCATGGGTGTGTCTGCTGGCTTCTTCCTTATTTATGTATGGACAGATGGCTGTTAAGACTAATGTGGCGATAGATGCCGTTCGCCATACCAAACTTAGGAGTGGAAGTAGGGTTGAGCAAGAAGCTTACAGTGGATATTCCGTTTTATTATAATCCCTGGAAATACAGCGATAATAAAATGTTGAAACTGGTGATGGTACAGCCCGAGTTGCGTTATTGGCTTTGTGATAAGTTCAATGGTCATTTTTTCGGTTTCCATTTAATGGGAGGAGCATACAATACTACCGGTATTGATTTGCCTTTTTCACCTTTCGATGATTTGAAAGACTTCCGTTATAAGGGACATTTTTATGGTGGCGGTGTCAGTTACGGTTACCAGTTTGTGTTGGGACGTCATTGGAATCTGGGAGCAACCATCGGCATCGGTTATGCTTATGTGCGCTATAAGAAATATGAGTGTGAAGAATGCGGTGACATGGTAGAGAAATCCCATAAGAATTATTTCGGCCCTACCAAGGCTGCCCTCAACCTTATTTATATATTCTAAAAACAACGGATTATGAAACTTATATGTTATAATACTTCTTATATTATTGATACCGGCTATTCCGGTAGGTGCACAGACATTATCAGGTGGTCAGGTACAAGTCAGCAATCAGTCAATCCTGATTAGTGATAATGGACAGGTGATGATAGGAATGGATATCACGTTGCCGGCTGCAATGGAGCTTTCTTCCAACTGTGTGGCAACTCTGACTCCGGTTTTGAAGACACAGGATAACAGTTATAACAGGATTTTGCCTGCTATTTGGGTATATGGGCGTATCCGTTCCATCGTGCAACAGCGTGAACGCAGTATTCCGTCGGATGCATATACCATTCTTCGTCGTAAGAATGGAACGGAACAGACTGTAAATTATTCAGCCCGTATTCCATACGAGAAATGGATGAATGGTGCAGAACTGGAACTGCAGGCTGCTATACGTGGCTGTGCCGATTGTCAGAAAGAAGAAAACAGTGCCTTTATAACTCGTGCCAATTTGGAACGCTATGTGGTAAAACCTGTCGTGGCATTCGTTTCTCCTGCTGTCGAGGCTGTGAAGAATCGTGCCGAGGAAGGACGTGCTTATTTGGATTTTCCGGTAAATCAGATGAATATTTATCCTGATTATCGTCGTAATCCATCCGAACTGGCTGCTATCAAACATACGGTGGATGTAGTGAAAAATGATGTCAATACTACCATTACTGAAATAGCTATTGTGGGTTATGCTTCTCCTGAGGGCAGATATGCGGCTAATGCGCGTCTGGCGCAAGGTCGTGCTGAAGCGTTAAAGAACTATGTAATGAATGAGTATGGCTTTAAAGCAGATTTGTTCAAGGTGAATTCTGTACCCGAGGACTGGGCCGGACTGCGTGCGTATGTGGCTAAGAATGATTTACCGCTGAAAGAAGAGATTTTGTCCATAATAGATAAGAATGAGAGCGATTTTGACGTGAAGGAGGAACGCATTAAGGCCTTGGATGGTGGAAAGGTATATGCCGCATTACTACAGGATTGTTATCCGGCTTTGCGTCACTCTGATTACACTGTACGTTATGTAGTTCGCGGATTTGATGTGGAAGAGGCAAAACAGATTATAAGAACCCGTCCCCAGCAGTTGAGCTTGCAGGAAATGTTCTTGGTTGCTCAGACATACGAAAAGGGGAGCAACGAGTTTAACGAAGTGTTCGATGTGGCAGTGCGCATGTTCCCTGATGACCCAACAGCGAATATAAACGCTGCCGCTATCGAACTCCAACGAGGTGACTTGCAACAGGCAGTCCGTTATTTGGATAAGGCTGATGCACAAGCGAGTGCGACGCTGAACAACAGAGGCGTGCTGAAACTGTTGCAAGGAGATCTCGACTCTGCCGAAAGTTATTTCAAACAGGCGCAGGCCAAAGGTTCTGTTGAAGCCGGTGCCAATTTGGAAGAAATGGTCAATAAACGTAAAGATGATGCAATCTTTGGAAAATAAGACATATAGACAAACAGTACAATAAAAGATGTTAGAAGAAACTTGTTCTT
>VOFJ01000697.1_pt1 | contig 27256 bp, 47 predicted proteins | sample 5384081 | NCBI WGS metagenome assembly VOFJ01 (sample SAMN12384729, study PRJNA508395) | human gut metagenome | isolation source: healthy gut I | host: Homo sapiens | reverse complement strand
TCGCCTTCCACCGTACCGATGATCAGCTTCCCTTTCCGTTTGACGGAACCATCCATAAAAATACTTCTTCAGATGCGCCATCGCCCCACTCATGGCTTTGGCACTCATCAAGACCTGGGGTACGAAGACTTTGTTTTCACGGAATTTCACCCGATACGTCCCATACCGACAATCAGACCTTTTTGAGAGGACATCAGTAGGTGCAACACCCCTCTTCCAATGCCTGCATAGTAAGTTCGTCGGCACCCAACTGCCCTTTCATGCTCGGCGGATAGGAGATTTTTGATTTATTTTCCCGTTTTTCCACACATAATGCAATTTGTTCTAAAATGTCGTTCATAGTTTTTGTTGTTAGAATGTTCAATAATTTTATTTGCCGTATAATCTTACTCTCACTGTTCCTTTACAAGGATAAGTAAAGGAAGCCTTGCCATCTACCCCTGACTTCTACAGGAGTCGTTTTACCCTGATGGCTAATTTGTATTTTAAAGCCGGATTCAATCCTTCAATAATAAACCGGTAATTGTCCGCCGTATTCATTTCCCACGAAATATCATTTCCGGAACACTGTTTCAAGGTTACACCCATCGGCGAAGACGACTCACCAAAGATTTTCAACACTGTTTTTTCTTCATTGTGCGGATAGACAACCAAAACCGCCTTCCCGAAAGAGGCTCCGAAAGCATCACGGCTTTTAACAGAGAAACGGTCTGTCTGCATCTCATAATCATCGACACTCAAACGGATGCGATAGTCGGTATCCCGTAACGTATAATTAAATTCCGTTCCGTTAAGTATCTCAGACAGGTTAGGTTCCAGTCCCATCCTGTTCCATTTCGGACGTATCCGTAAATGTCGCGGTAAAGAGCCGTCACACTTGTACAGATACCTGCCAAAATATCGGAACCCTGTCCCTCCTGTCTTACGGCTATACCGCTGGGAAGAGAGTCCGTCTTTTTTATATTGCGCCAAGATATTACGGATATATTTTTAAAGCGATGTGCTTGTCGTAACCGACATAAGCCCTGACTCCCAGATATCCCCAGGTCGGGAAGATATCCCCTGTTCTCATAAGTTGGGAAAGGCCAGTTTCCGGCTGATACTTCCTCTTTTTAAAGGAGTCGAAACAAAGCGGCCAGTGGAACAGGTTCTCGGCAACCGTTCTTTTCTCAATCTGTTCAAGTACCTTGGGCGATCCGTCTTTTATCATCACATAAACCGAAGGCAATCACAGCGAAGTTGACCGGAGTAACCAGGTTATCCCCATGTACAGAACCGTCTTTATCCCTCCAATAAACATATTGTTTTTTCTCCGGCGACCAGAAACCGCCGTCATGGATCGACTTGTTGAAGTTCTCTTTCAGCTTCTGTTCCACTCCCGTATAATAATCAGCCTTTGCCTTTATCTCCCAAAAAACCCGTTCACAGCCGGCCCACAGATTAAGGGCTTCATACATCTGGGCATTTACAAACGCATTCTCAAAGCTAGCCCAGACGATATCCAGCCAATCGCTTGCCTTCTCTTCTTTTATAGAGTTATTCATCATCTCAAAAAATGCCGTTGCCATTCGAATCCCTTCTGATCAACCAATCCAGCGCCTTCTCGCAACCTGCTTTATGAGATTTCAGCCACTCGATATCACCACACAAGTCAAATTGTTCCGCCGTGTTAATCACATGGCCGGTCTGCGAATCTATCGTGTATCCCCATCTTGCTTCATAATATCCGGTTTTATAATTGAATGTTCCCTTGCATCTGGTCTTCATCCGCATTATGCCACCGGGAAAGGACACGTCCGTCGGCTGTTATCGCATAATCCCTCTCACTGTCTAAGGTTGCGGACATATTTTTTACATAATTGCCGTCATTCAAGGCCATTCCTATCTGGGCAAAGAAAGGCTCATGCAAACATTTCCAGTTGGTAGTCCATCCGTTTGCTCCTACAATCGTATTATCCACCACCCCGTATCTGCCGGTCGTATTCATCAACTCACGAACCGCTTCCGCATCTATGCTTAAGGCAGGTTTCCTCTTGAATAGGCAACTGCATAATCGACATATTCCATTTCCAGCGTCATGTTTACATCGCCTTTCTGAACATTAAAAGGGACAAACACATCTGATCGCTGATGGACAAAGCGGTTCAGATTATACCGTTCCAATTCTTCATCTGTCACAAAATGAGTACAGACAAACTCTTTCTTATCACTCTGCGAATATTTTGCCGCCAGCTGTCTCCCATCCGATTTTGCTTTGATACGCAATGCATTTCCCGTAATCCGATTCCAAAAGTAACACCTCCGGTATGTACGCCATACGTATCATTCACCTCTCTCAAATATTTACACCAGACCATTCCTCCGTTATCCAGGATTCCTCCTTCCAGACGGCAAGGTCTGCAAAATTCCATTGAGGGAAAGCCATCTCTTCCAGCTTTGCTATGGTTACTGTATTTCCGGTTGATATTCCATATGATCTTGTCACCATTCAGGTCAAAGCTCCATGATTCATTTACACTTATCGAATGATCTCCATAAATGATATTCTTTATAAGTATCTTATTTCCGGACTCTTCCACCTTAATTCCATCCTGACCGGAACAGGAGGTAAAGGAACCTCCCTGGTTCTGAAACCTGTATAAACACCCGATTCAGACAATACATTTTTACCTTTTACTTTTAACTGCGTTATTTTACAACCATCCGAATAGTCGAGTTGAAGAACCAGCTTTGACCGGATCGGAGATAGTTATTTTTTTCAGTGCCGGGTCATGAGGCACATTGTTATTCAGGGCATAAGAATCAAAAAGTAAACATACATATCCCCAAAAAGACAAAGGTCACCAGTAATCTCATATTCATGAATTATGCGAATTAAGTTAGTAATTAAAAACATTGGTATTAAATTTCAAGAACAAAGGTCCGTATATATTTTTCTTTGGAACATGAGGATTTGTTCTTTTATACATGACAGAATGATACAATTATCGACACGGATTTAGAAGAATAATGAGCCAATGTGGCAATATGCTAATGTGCCAATTTAGAAAGATTTGAGCTATCTGCTAATTATAGGATGAGCCAGTTGGCGACGGTGTCTTCAGGCTGTAGGCCTGTAACAAACTAGCCCAGGGTTCTAACCCCGGGTTCCCTTGAATCCTTCTCTTTCTGAGGCACCCTGTAGGGGTGCGACAAGACGAAAAGAGTTGATATTTAGCTTGTTCCGCCCTTACAGGGCGGAAAGACAAGAGCGGGTTTTTCATAAACCCAGGGTTAGGGAACCCTGGGCTGGTTTGTTAAAGCCTTACAGGCTTACATTCATATTTGATAAGAAGTGAGTCATATCATAAAATATCGACATATTCTCTCAACAAAAAGTTTTACAAAATAAATCCTTTCATTCCTTCATCTATATGATATATTGTTGGTTATCTTTGCGTTACTACTGATAAATAATGAACAAAATGAAGGAATCGCTTTTTAATCCCTGATTTTTTAGCTAATAATTGATAGCTTCCAATACCATAAAAAGGTAAATATCTACCGGAAGATTATCTGTCAGCATATCTTATTCTAATACAGAACCAGTGAGCCCTTAGTCCTGATATGCTTTCTTCTTTCTTGTTTTTCAATTATCGGACACTTGTTTGCCATCTGTCGAACGCTTATCGCACAACTATCAAACAAGCGTTCGACAGATGGCAAACAACAACGCATATATAACCTTCAGAATAGTAGGCTATTAGAAGAACTCTAATTATCTATTACCAGACTCCCTACTTCTTTTTCTACCTGTTAACAAAGCTATTTCCTTCATCTTGTTCATTATTTATCAGTAGTAACATTAAGATAACCAACAATATATCATATAGATGAAGGAATGAAGGATTTATTTTGATAAACTTTTATTGAGATGTTTAAGCGAATAAAACATTTATACGAAACCCCTGACAGCTTCTTTTTGTTCGGACTCCAGGGGTTCTACTCTCCACATCTCCTTACCTATTTCACTTATTCTGTTAGCTTTTCTTTTGCTAATTCCGATTCCGATAGGATCGTTATATTGTTTCTGCAATTTACAGTTCGTCCATCAACTGTTTGGTGATTTCTTCCGTACCGGGTTTATTATAAATGTTATTCATTTCCATAGGGTCGTTTTTGCAGGTCGTAAAGTTCCCATACGTCGATGTCATTATAGAAATGCATTAATTTATAACGGTCTGTACGTACGCCATAATGACGTTTTTTACCATGTGTCGGCCGGAAACTCATAATAATGGTAATATAAGGAAGTACGCCAGTCTTTTCGGATGCTCGCCTTTCAGCAACGGCAGGTAAGAATCACCCTTGGATATCTGCAGGAACCGGAGCGCCTGCCAGTTCGAGGGAAGGTAGCGGCATGGTCGATATTCTTGAACCATTTCAGGAATATCACCCTTTATGCCACCCGATAGCGAACCAACATCGGTGTACGGAAAGATTCTTCATACATGAAACGTTTGTCGAACCAGCCATGTTCACCCATATAGAATCCCTGGTCGGAAGTATAGACGATAATCGTATTATCCAGCAGATCGTTCTTTTCCAGATAATCCAACACACGCCCCACATTACGGTCTACGGAATGGATTACACGCATATAATCGTGCATGTACTGTTGGTATTTCCATTCAGCCAACGCCTTGCCGGAAAGTTTCTTTTCCTTGAACTCTTTGATGATCGGGTCGTAATGCTTGTCCCAGGCGGCTTTCTGTTCCGGAGTCATCCGGTTGTACATATTACGTCCGGCTTTTTCCAATCCCGTGGATTGGAGTGGATCTCGTTTTCTTTGTCAGCCAGTTTCAGGTCATACACCAGATCCATGTCTTTAATGATATTCATTTCCTGCTGCGAAGCGGCAATACGGCCTTCATACTTGTCGTAGAAAGTTTCCGGTATCGGGAAAACAACATCCTTATACAAATCCAAATCACAGGTATCCGGCATCCAGGTACGGTGCGGTGCCTTATGATGCAGAAGCAGGCAGAACGGTTTGTTCTTTATCTCTTTTTCTGGTCCATCCAGTCGATAGCCAGATCGGTTGTTATATTGGTGGCGTATCCTTCTATTTGTTTCTTTTCTCCGTTATCGATAAAGTACGGATTATAATAATCCCCCTGTCCGATCAAGATATTCCCAGTAATCGAAACCGGTAGGATCGATGTCAGATGCCATTTACCGACAATAGCGGTCTGGTAACCGGCTTGCTTCAATAGTTTCGGGAACGTCTGTTGTCCACCGTCGAATGTTTTCGTGTTGTCGGTAAAGCCGTTTGCATGGCTATGCTTACCGGTCAGCAGACAGGCACGGCTGGGACCACTCAACGAGTTGGCAACGAAACTGTTAGTAAAACGGACTCCCTCTTTAGCGATACGGTCGATGTTCGAGTCTCGATGAACCGATGATCGTACGCACTGATTGTCTGAAACGAATGATCATCACACATAATGTAGAGGATATTCATCGGCTTTTAGCCTCCTCTGCCCCTGCTTTTTTCTCTTTGCAGGAAGGCAGCGATGCTAACACCGCTGCTCCCGTTAATGAGAATAATACTTTAGACCTAATGTTCTTCATATTCTATATACTTGTATAAATTAGATTACCATCCCGGGTTCTGTTCCCATTTACCTCCTGTCAAAGACAACATACGAGGTTGAATAGGCAACAAATAGTCGCGGCCTACATTAAACCGCCATCCCTGTTCATAACCTGCCGGATTGCTGGGCACAACGTAACGAAGTGCGTCACCCGGTTTACCTGTCAGGAAGAGATTGTTTCCGGAAGCCTGGTCGTAAACCAACTTACCGCCAAATGCGGGATGGTTTTCCAGGTTACTTCCTGTAAATAAGGCACCTTTCGGCCATTTGCCCACGATCAGTTCTTCGGCAGCAGCCCAACGAAGAATATCTTCCAGACGACGGCCTTCACAGGCTTTCTCGATACGACGTTCACGGCGTACAGCCTGAATATACTTATCAAGATTGCGGAAACCATAATCAGCTTCCTGATTATACTCCCTGTCAAAATCCACCGGAGGCATACCTACACGGTCACGTAAAGGTTGCAAAGCTACAATTATTTTCTGAGAATTGGCCGCTCCCTGTCCAACTCGGCCAACGCTTCGGCATAATTCAGCAGGATATCTGCATAACGGAACTGGATTGCCGGGTTGCTCCTTTAGCTTCAGCATCCAGGCTACCGGTATAATCGATCTGTACATATTTCAGTAAAGAATAACCTGTCATATTCTGATTGTAAGACGAAGTACCAATCAGTGGCGGAACGACATAGTAAGGAGGCAAATCATCCGGACGCAGTTGTTGTCCGGGCGTACAGATCGTCTGCGACAAACGCGGATCACGTACGGTAGGCAATAACTCATCACCAAACACCTTCTTTGAATTTACCAATGCTGCACCGATAAACGGTTTGCCATCTTTTGTCAGATAATCATCGATCAAAGATGCAGTAACACCGATGCTACCTCCTCCCTGGTTCAGATAACGATTTACACTGTTACCCACCTGATCGCCATCATACATTTTAAACCAAAGTACTTCGGAATTAGCCGATAAGTCGGTGGTTTGAAACATCTGGCGGTAGTCATCCAGTTCGTTACCAGTAGAATATATTTTTCCATACTCCGCGATCCATTACATCTTTGGCGGCATCGGCAGCCTGTGTAAAGTACCCGCGAATCTTTTCATCCGTTACGGAAGGATCAAAAACTTATCGCCTTTTTGCCTTATGATATTTCTCCCAGGTACCCTCGAAAAGAGCCACTTCACTCTTCAATGCACGGGCAACATCCTTATGGACACGCATGGAAGCACTATTATTCTGTATACCCAAATAAGAAATAGCCTTGTCCAGGTCGGCCAAAATGCTATCCGCCACTACGGTCCGGCTATCCCGAGGTAACTGCATCTCTTCTTCATTAGGGTCAAGCGGAGTACTTACCCATGTCAATGGGCCATAATCCACAAACATCCTGTAATAGTACCAGGCCCGGAAGTAATAGGCTTCGCCGACATACTGATCATAATCGGGACTTCCCTGTTCCACACAGTTATCTAAATTGGCTAATAAAAGTTCAAATTACGGATAGCCGTATAATTGGTCAGTTTGGCTGCACCGCTCAAAGTAGTCTCCCCTACCAGACGCGAGCTAACAGAACTGGATGACATATTATCACTATTTATATCAGAACCGGCAATACCGTCACCACTACCACCGGCACCGAAGTCTTGTCCCCGCAAGCCGTTACCAAAATTTACTTTTTATTTTATCATCTTCATATTTCGGATTGCCTATCTGATAAAACATGTCCAGATAATTTCTCATTTCACCTGTACTGCTGAAAGGCTGCGCAGTCGAAAGTACGCCTTCCGGCATTTTATCCATATCGAAGCAGGATGTTAGGCTGAAAGCCAGAATCACGCCTAAAAAAATATATTTCTTTTTTTTCATATGATCTCTAAATTATAAGTTAACAACCAAGCCTACAGATACTACACGGTTCATCGGATAGTTCTTACCACCCTCACTGGTGTAGTCGTTCTTTGTATAGATCGCTTGGGTCAAACATACCTTTCAGTTTTGTAAAGGTCAGCAGGTTTTCACCAGAGAAGAATACACTGAACTTTCTGCATACCTACTTTATTCGTCCAGATAGCAGGAAGGTCATAGCTGATTGTCAGGTTTTTCAAACGGCAATAAGCACCACTCTGAATATATCGGTCGCTGGTAGTCATTGTTTTATCACGGAACGGAACAACACCGCCTGCTGTATGGATATAGGGCTTCGGATAATAAGCTCCCGGATTCGATTCACTCCAGAAATCCAGATGTTCCTTAAACACAGTTACCTGTGCATAGGGACCGCTTCCCCAGAAGTAAGCGCCTGTTCCCGGATCCCAATCACGTTTGCCAACTCCTTGGAACATCATGCTCAGGCTGATGCCTTTCCAACTGATAGAACCGTTAACTGTGTACTGATAACGCGGAGTCGTATTACCGATTACCGTCATATCGCCCATATCATCCAATGTATTTGTCCCGTTATTGATCTTTATTATCATTATTCAGGTCACGATATTTCACATCACCCGGAGTCCAGGGTTTACCACTGATAAATGACAAGTCATACTTTTCATTATAAGCATCTGCTTCTTCCTGTGTCTGGATCAGACCGTCGGCACGATACCCCCAGATTTCGCCCACCTTTTTACCGGTATACCAGTTTTTTTCGGATTTGTTCCGGTCGGGTTGGCATATTCCGTTACTTCTGAAGTTGCATCCGACAATGAACCACCGATCGTATACTGAATATCGCTACCGATCTGTCCGCGATAATTCAGGGCAAGCTCCCAACCGCGGTTTCTCATCCGTGCATTATTGGTCTTAGGTGCATCTGCTCCGAAAATATCCGGAAAGTCGACGCCGGGCCCTAACATATCCTTTGTATCACGCTGGAAAACATCGAGTGTACCGGTCAAAGAGTTCCCTAAGAATCCAAAGTCGAGACCGATATTCTTACTTTCCACCTTTTCCCAGGTAGTAGTCGGATTCACAACACCCGGAGCCCGTGTAAAGATATGACGTCCGTCAGAGAAAATATAATTGCCCAACTTATTGTTCAACTCCATTGTTGCGGCAAAAGTATACAAGGCAGCACCGGCCTGGTTACCCAGCAAACCATAGGAAGCACGCAGTTTCAGGTTTGACAGTACATCAGTCACAGAACTCATGAATTGTTCGCGGGTAATGTTCCATCCCAAAGAGACGGAAGGGAAGAATCCCCAACGATTGCCTGAGGCAAAACGAGGAAGAGCCGTCATAACGTCCGTTCAGTTCAACCAGATAACGTCCGTCATAATCATAATTGATACGTCCGAAGAAACCGCGGGTTGCCCAACCGTTACGGGTATCGATGACAGTCTTGTCGCCGGTTCCCATACCGACATTCGGATTGCTTGTCGAATACAGGCCGGTAATGGAGTTCTTCATCAGACTGAACTCATAATCTTCTTCCTGAAAACCAGCCATTACTGTAAAGTTGTGCTTTTCAGCCAAGCTGAAAAGATAATTTGTATACAAATTGATCGACTGATAACGTGTACGGTCATAGCTACGGGTAAACTTACCATCAGGAGACATACCCAATTCCGCACGAACACCTTTTTTGAAGTACTGACACCGTCGGCACCATAAATAAGCGGACTGACATTTAGTGCTTCGTATTCTTTAGTTCCTAATTTATAAGTATAGTCGAAGAATATAAACCAGTTCTTAACAGGTTGAATATCCAAACCGGCAGTGATATTCATATTATCACGCTGTGTATTTGTATAGGTTCCGCTCTGCAGATAAGGAATCATTGTCGTTCCGTGAAATGACCGTTCGGGTCGACCGGAGAAACTGTGGGACGGAAACGAGCCAGTGAATGATAGAAACCTTCGCTGATACCACCGTCACCAAACGGAGTATTCTGGTCGGAATGCATGAATTTGGTATTCACTTTCAACTTCATCCAACTAGTCAGCTGCGAAGTAACATTGGCAGCAAAATTATACCGTTTATAATCCATATCGGCATAACGGAGGATTCCGTCTTCCGAATAGTAACCACCTGAAATATAATATTGTGCAGCCTTACCACCACCGCTCAGGCTGATATTATGATTCTGTTTAAACGCCCAGTTCTTATAATGCAAATCAAAATAGTTCACATTACCGACACCAGACTCCGAGTTTTCGAAAGCCGGGTTCATATTGGAATTGGCAGGCAGTTCGAACCACGGATCGACACTGCTCGGATCATTGATATACTGCTGTAACAAAAGCTAGTTTCTCATCGCTGTACAAACGCGGAGAACCGGCATTGGTTACACCGGCATTCCAGTATTGTGCAAAATCATACGAATTGACCATATCCGGCAGAACAGTCGGTGTACTCCAACCGACCGTACCCTGGTAGTTGATGCGCGTTTTACCTTCTTCCCCTTTCTTTGTCGTGACAAGAATCACACCGTAAGCGGCACGTGCACCGTAGATAGCACAAGCAGCCGCATCTTTTAATACGGATATATTTTCAATATCACTGGGGTTTACATCGGTGAGGCTCATTTCCACACCATCGACCAGGACGTAGGCCGCATTATTATCCAGGTTACCTTGTCCGCGTAATGTCAAAAGTACCGGCTCCACCCGGACGGCCACCATCGGAATTGCTTACCAGCAAACCCGAACCATCCCTTGTAAACTCTGTACGGCATCGGCAACAGGACGACGTTCCAGCACATCTCCCTTAACGGAAGATACGGAACCGGTCAGATTCACTTTCTTCTGCACGCCATAACCGACAACAACTACTTCATTAATATCAACCGCATCACTAAGCATCTTGATCGTTAAATCCTTCATGCCTTCCTTTATCAGGATTTCCTGAGGGATCAGACCAATATAAGATATTAATAATGTTTGTCCGGTGATACCGAGATAGAAAAACGGCCATCGGCATCGGCAATCGTACCGTTCTGTGAATCTTTCACCTGAACAGCTGCTCCGGCCAAAGGTTCGGAAGTTGCCTCTTCGAGGATAACCCCGTTACTGTTTGCTGAGCAAAACCTGCCAAGCAAAACAACATCAGTAAGAATGTTAGAAAAAGATTTTTTCATAAAAACAATAAATTTAGTAAACAACATAATTTAATTCTCAAGACAGGTAAGTTTTTTTCAAATTCACCTATATCCAATAACATCGAATTAACCCTATTTCATAAGCACGCTCTGTTTAGTTAATATTTGCAAAGGAAAAGTTGCACTTTCCGAGACATACCGATGTCAACAATCGTACTTTTCATGTCAAAAAACCATCCCAAAGTTCTGTTTACACTGAATGTTTTCTATTTTAGATCGGTTTTATTACATTTGCACTTATTAGAAATAAAGTACGATGAGAAGCATCCCTATTATAAAATTATTACAATTCCTGTTTTTGTTTTACTTCTGTATAGGATATACAAAAGGAGCAACCCCCAGCTATTTTTTCCAGCAGCTGAATCTGGACAAAGGTTTATCGCAAACAACAGTGAATTGTATCCTTGGCAGACAATAAAGGATTGATATGGATCGGGACGGCCTCCGGATTGAGTTGTTTCGACCGTTACGGTATGAAAAAAGTTATTTCCATGAAAAGGATAACCCTTATTCCCTGCCGGGAAATACGATTTATTTCATTGCGGAAGATTCATTGAACAATATCTGGGTTTCCACCAATAACGGATTAACCTTTATACGATAAAAGCAGCGACTCATTCCGCCCTGTCAAATTCGAAGATAAGATAATCACAACAAATTCATTCCATACATTCTCCGGCTCCATCCTTTTCACAGCTGATGAAGGAGTGTATATCTATGACGGCAAAAAGTCGGACTCTTCATAAAAAGACCCGTCCTTCAAAAAAAGACTCATCCGATTTTATACCTTATTATATTCGTCCCTGGGACAAAGACGAAGTATTGCTTATCTCACGCAGAAACGGTATCCTCAGATACAACCCGGTTACCGATCAGATAACTCCTACCGATTATCCGATCCAAACGGGAGACCTGAATGCGGTTTATCTAGATAGTAAGAAAAGGCTTTATCTTTCCTCCTATAATAAAGGCTTCGTTTGTTACGCTCCGGATGGAAAAAAAAAGCTTTACCATATCCATACGGGAAATTCCAAAAATTAAATAATAACCTGGTACTTGACTTTCTAGAGATAAATAACAAACTCTGGATAACGACCGATGGCGGAGGAATCAATATTATGGATCTGGAAAAAACACCTCCGATATTACAGCCATTGTCCATACGCCGGGAGACAGGAACACGCTTCCGGTAAATTCCGTCAAATGCATCTATAAAGACAAACAGGATAATATCTGGGTAGGGACAGTCAGAGGCGGTATGATCGGTATCAAAGAAGTTTTCATGAAAACATATACGGATGTTCCGCGCAACAATACCAACGGATTGAGCGATATATCAGTCATCAGTATCCACGAAGACAAACGGGGACGCTTGTGGCTGGGGACAGACGGAGGCGGTATCAACCAATACGATTCTTATACCGATACCTTCAAACATTATCCATCCACTTACGGAGATAAAGTCGTATCTATTACAGATTATTCGGACTCAGAATTACTCGTTTCCCTATATACCAAAGGTATGTATCTCTTTAATAAAGAAACAGGAAACTACCACCGGCCCTTCTATCTGATCGACGAAGCCACGACGGTCGACCAGTTTCACGGAGAAATGCCTCACTGGCTTATAGGGTTACCGACGAATGGGCTTATTTTCTGGGTAAAAATGCAGTCAGCCATAGTTTCCGGACCGGTAAGTTCTCTTTCCTGAAGATAGACGGGAAGAAGCTGGCCGTAGGTCCGATGAAAATGGTTAGTGCCGACGATAAATCGGCCTTTATCATCCAAAGCAACAATCTGTATGAAGTATATCACGGCAGCGACACGCTACATATCCTCCTCAGCATCGGAGGACATGAAGCGATCAAAGCGGTAGCACGCGACAAGAACGGTATTTTCTGGATCGGAACGGAGTATGGTTTCGGTTATTTCGATTCTAACACAAAGGAATTCACCAAGATTGAAACCAAACTGTTCAACAGTGTCTCTACCTTGCTACTGGACGAACAGGAACGTCTTTGGATCGGTGCCCGCAATAATATGTTATTCTCATACGATCTCAAAAAAAGAAACGTTTCGCCTCCTGGGGAGAATCGGACGGTTATACGACGAATGAGTTCATCTATAAATACCAGGTTTCGTCCATCTCCGATTATATCTATCTGGGTGGCGCCTCCGGATTGCTACGTATCAATAAAAACATACCGACCAAAGAAGAGCCGCTGCCCGAAGTCAGGCTGATGGACGTGTTGCTGAACGGAAACTCCTGTATCGACCAGCTGGAAAACGGTCATAACCGGATAACGATTCCCCATACGCACAGCTCCATTGAAATAAAAGTCATCTCGATGGAAAAAGATGTGTTCCGCAGCAAACTATACCGTTATATGATTAACGGAACCGATCAACAATACACCGAAACATACAACCATGTCCTTTCACTGCGTATGCTGGCTCCGGGCAACTACTCCATCCTGGTGTCCTGCAACTCGAAAAGCGGAGAATGGAGCGAACCGGTCGAAGTACTTCATATCACGGGTAACACCTCCCTGGTATCAACGCCCCTACGTCTTTGTCATTTTCATCATCCTGTTAATCCTCTTTCTTTTCTGGTCCGAACGCATAGCGAGGCGGCGCAGAAACCGGAAAATGAAATGGCAGATGAAAGAGCACACCAATAAGATGAATGAGGAAAAGGTACGCTTTCTCATCAACATCAGCCATGAACTGCGTACCCCGCTAACACTGATTTACGCACCTCTGAAAAGGATACTCGACAAAAAACGGCTGGAATGAACCGGAAAATCTGAAAGGACAATTATCCGGCATATACAAACAGGTGCTGGATATGCGGAACACCATCAATATGGTATTGGATATGAGCAGCCTGAAGGAGGCGAAGAATACGTTGCACAAAACGCCCCATCAACTGAACGAATGGATCTTTTCCGTCGCCAAAGATTTTGAAAGCGAACTGGAAGCCCGCCATATCCGGATAGACTACCAACTGGATGAACATATCGGACAAGTTTCGTTTCGACGGTCCCAAATGTACGACCGTCTTATCGAACCTATTAATGAATGCGCTGAAGTTCAGCCCTTCGGACACGACGATCACCGTATCCAGCGAATTACTGGATGGTAAAGTCCGGTAAGCGTAGCCGACCAGGGAATCGGTCTGGGTAATCTCGATGCCAATAAACTCTTTACCCGCTACTATCAGGGCAACCACAACCAGTCGGGAAGCGGGATAGGACTCTCTTTCTCCAAAGTTCTGATAGAAAGGCACAAAGGAACGATCGGTGCCATGAACAATGAAGACTGCGGAGCCACTTTTCTTTGAACTGCCACTCGATGCCGAGAATGAAAACATAGAAAAAGAAAACCGGCAAGACGTATGGTTCCCGGTTGAAACACCATCCGAAGCGGAGACATTCTCTACAAACCATTATTCTATCATCATCGTAGAAGACAAGAAGGAATTAAGTTCGTTCCTAAAAGAATCCTTACAGGAATCATTCAAAAATGTCTATGTGGCAGGCGACGGAGAAGAGGCCATTGAAATAATTAACCAGAAGCATCCGACATCATCGTCAGCGACATTATGATGCCGAAGATGAACGGTTATGAATTGTGTAAAAAGATAAAAAGGAAGATATGGCAACCAGCCATATTCCTGTTATACTCTTAACTGCCAGGGGTGATCTGGATAGCACGACAATGGGATACAAACTGGGAGCGGACGCTTATCTGGCAAAGCCTTTCGATATGGAATTATTACTGGCAGTCATCAGAAACCAGCTAAAAAACAGGGAAGCGATCAGGCAGAAATATAAAGAAAGCCATTTACTTCCTCCGGAAGCAACCCCTTCACAGACAAACAACCTGGACGAAGAGTTCATGCTAAAAATTGAACAAGCTGATTTACGACAACCTTTCATCGCGTGAACTCGATGTCAAGTTCCTTACCACGCAGATGGGAATGAGCCGTACGCCGCTTTATGCCAAGCTAAAGGCCTTAACTAATATGGGGGGTTAACGATTATATCAATATGATCCGCATAGATAAAGCCAGCCAGCTACTGGTTGGCTCTTCCATGAATATCACAGAGATATCCGAAACTGTAGGGATTCGAGTATCCCCGCCATTTCAGCACGCTGTTCAAACAGCTCAAAGGCATGCCGCCATCGCAATACAGGAATAGTAAGGCAACAACAAAAGAATGCGATAGCGAAAGAGAAGATTAGATTCGATATTTGACAAATATGAATATAGCATCGTTGGTAAGGGCGGTTCGCGAACCGCCCTTACGGTTGACACTGTAAGCCTGTAAGGCTTTAACAAACCAGCCCAGGGTTCTAACCCTGGGTTTATAAAAACCTCCGCTCCTATCTTTCCGCCCTGTAAGGGCGAAACAGATAAATATCAACCTTTTTCGTCTTGTCGCACCCCTTACAGGGTGCCTCAGAAAGAGAAGGATTCAAGGGAACCCAGGGTTAGAACCCTGGGCTAGTTTGTTACAGGCCTACAGCCTGAAGGCACCGTCACTAATTGGTTCATCCTATAATTAGCAGATAGCTCAAATCTTTCTATAATTACCCCCATTTATTTCCAGTAAGGCAATGTATAAGGATTGCGATACTGATACCAGTACAACCGATGTGCAGCGGCTTCCTTATCATTGACGAAACTTAATGTAGCCGGATTCCATTTTACCGGACGGTTCAGTTCGCGGGAAATATTTGCCAGACAACAAAGCGTATTAGTGCTGCAACCTACCTCTACCGGAGCAATCGGATTCCGGCGTGAACGAACGCAATCGATAAAGTTCTGCATATGCGGAGAGCTTACTTCATATTCTCCCTTCCCGACTTTTTTCCTCTTGGCTTTCAACAAGGAAGGATCGGAACATTCGATATAACCGCGTGCTACCTTCAGCCATCCTTTTTATCACCGATAAAACTGGATACCCTGAGCATTCTCATTATCTTCCCGATAGGGTTGTTCGGTCATCACAATACCGTTGGCATATTTCATGGAAGCATATTTCTGTCCGTTATAACCTGCCGGGTAAATTCTACCGGACCGGATCCGTCCATACCGATGGCCGCCTGTGCAATATCGAACATATGAGCCCCCCAATCGGCCGTATAGCCGTTACCGGTTTCCTGATACCAGCGCCAGGCCCCCCACAACTGTTCGTTCTGCTCCGGATCGAGAGAGATCGGAGGACAAAGATCCGGATGATAGTGTACCTTCGGATCATTCAACGGTCCCATCCATTGATTGAAGTTCAGATTTCCGGCACAGGCATTTCCGGCAGATCCAACGGTTTTGGAGGTGCACCGACACGGGCATATATTTTCTCTCTACATGACCGATCGCTCCATTACGAACCAACTCGATCGCTTTCTGAAACTCTTCGCTCGAACGTTGCTGGCTTCCCACTTGCAGCACCCGCTTGTTATCGCGGACGGCTTTTTACCATCGCCAGACCTTCGGCAATTGTATAAGCCAACGGTTTTCTGGCAATAAACATCTTTTTCCCGCCTGACAGGCATGAATGGTAGTCAAAGCATGCCAGTGGTCGGGAGTTGCCACCTCGATCGCATCGATGTCCTTACGTTCCAGCATATCTTCATAAAACTCATAGCTGTCGCAACGAGGCGCAACGCCCTGTTGCTTCTGCCAGGCCGTAATTCTACGCACAAAACGTTCGCGTTTCATGGAATCTACATCGCAACCGGCAGCAACCTGCACCGCCCGGACAATTGGAAAAACTGGTAAAATCGGATAAACCTTGCTGCCCCAGCCCGATAAAGCCTAAAACAACCCGATCGCTCGGTGCGATGCGCACTCCATTGATCGACCAGCTGGGAAGGATTGTAAAACTGGCTAGCCCTAGTGCGGACAAACCGAGGAATTTTCTTCGGGAAATTCCTTTCTTCTCGTTCTCTTTCATGGTATTAAATTATATTGGTCTTGAAAAATCAATACCGCAAATGTATAGAATTTATTGTAATAAATAATAAAAAAAGCGGGAATATTTGATGAAATATTCCCGCTGATATGATATTGTATTATAGCTTAAAATGCATAACCGAAGCCCATATTCAGATAAATCGGATACATGGCAAAAAGTAATCGTATTAAAATCTTTCTTGAATATATCGTTCATACCCCAGGTCAGGTCTGCATACACATTCAAATGTTTGAAGGCTTTCCATTCGCCTCCCAGCTGTAGCCCCCCATGCAAAACGACGCAGGTCTTTGGAAAAAATCGTAAGGAGCACTTTTTTACCGTCTTCAAATACGACTTTGTTACCGGTCGGATCGAGTTCACGCAAATAGCCGTCGTACACATCGCCCGTAAAATTACCTTCCTTCCGATAGGAAACATACGGTCCGGCATTCAACTTCCAACGTGGAGAAACCCGCCAGGCAGCCAGCACAGGAACAGTCAGATACGAGTTATTTACCTTTGTCTTTACCTGCCCGGTCCAAAAGCCTTTCATACGTTCACCACCATCACCGATGATCTCCATGCTGTAATTCTTTTTACACGGGCATCTGTTTTCATACCTTTCGTTTCGAGACGTAAAAGCAAGCATAATCCCCCAAGTGCGCGCCGGATTAAAGCCACTTCGTTACATTCCCCTCGATGGCAATCTGCAATGTCGGGTTATAACTGTCGATGGAGCGTATCTCTTTCGGCAATGGCAATGGAGACGTCCCCCCGATACTGAATCCGGCTTTTACCTCATATTCCAACCCGATCAGATATGAATTGATGATACCGGCATTCTGGTCTTTCTGGGCAAACAGACTATGGCTAGTCAGCAATAATAAACCCAGGATACTTATAATTAATTGTTTTTTTCATACTGTTTTATGTTTATTCTTCCACAGAATGGATCAGTTCGACTTCATCTATATATAATGTACTGCCAACTGCTCCGTTGAACAAATCACCTTCTATACTGGAAGAAAATACAATCGCCACCTTATATTTTCCAGCTTTCAACTTATCCCGTCGATAGTTTTACCCGGTCGCATATTAAACGGCAGATAGAATTGCGTCCATTCATCCGTTTCTTTTTGCATCTTCGATCCGTGCGACAGAGATCAAGTTGGGATGGCTGAATTTGTTAGTTCCATCCAGCATCTTCACATCATCGGTCGTCTCATAGAAGATCGCATAGATATCGAACATATCTTTTTACCGGGAACGATCTTTTCCTGATTCAGAGAAATCCGGTCCTGCCTTGTACTTATAATATCCGGTCAGATAAGTCGGTACATACTCGAACGGCATACCGAATTTAGTTGCTTTCAAGGCATTCGTTACGGCACTGAGAATATCGAATGTACCCATAAACAAGTTTCCGGCAGCAATCGGCATACCTAACCGACTTCCAAAGTCACCGGTTGAGCGGGTTACTAATCTTACACAATTATCCTTATAGCCTTTATCTGAAGAAAGTGTCGGAAAGGTATCACGGGGGCATTTACATCTGTCAGAGCAAATCCGGGGTTACCGCTTGCCCAATCCATTATAGTGTTTCCATTATCATCTGTTTCATAGAAAACATCATAGCCAGCTTTACCTTCATGTCTGACCTGTTCAAAACTATATTGTGTACCGATACCGGTTATCACATAATTCACCTCATAGCGTTTCTTCCATTGTCCATCTTCCGAAACGACAGTGTAATACTGCGGTTCTCTAAAATCAAGCGTCGTTCCGCTAGCCGGTGAAATAGAGGCTCCCGGTGTCAAAGTAAATTCGGGCGATTGTTTCGATAAATCAGTATTTGATTTAACCATCAATGTAATCTTATCATTTGTAATAATAGGATCGCGACGCAATATGTCGGCTGGTACTGTACAGGTCAGGATATCAGCTTCTGCATTCGGCGCCTCGTCCTGGATACAGGACATTCCCATAATACTTAAAAAGACAGGTTAATAAGCGTGTCAGCTTCATTTTGTTTCTTTTTTAGTGAATAATCCAATAATTACTTTTTTTCCATAAAGCGACTGCAAATTTACTTCCCTTTTTTCGAATTTGTCTGCAATATTATGTTTTTATTACATATTTTATGGGAGAAGACCAGACTTTCTTCCTATTTACTATATAAAAAGGCGGGCTTTCTCGCAAGTCCGCCTTTTCGAATGTTTAACCCTTTATACTAACTATGGTATCGATCCGATCATTGATGCTCGGACCGTAGTAAGTCGTTGACAGTCTTTACCGGATTGAAAGTCTCGATAGGGACTTCTACAAATACGGTATTCCAGTCGCTCATTGCACCATTCCACAAACCGGAAGTTCCAATGCCTTCAAATCGCGACCATCTTTACTCTTGTAAGAGATGAAACCGGTATTTTTATCTACATAATCAGGCAGATTATATTTCTCTCCTTTATGATTCTTCAACGCGCATACCAGATCCACCGGATTGAAGTGCGTGCCCTTTTCGAACATCGCTTTCTTTTCGGGATCCTTCAAATCAATCTGCGAGCTTTCGAGAATTTGCAGAGAGACAGTTCCATCCGGATTCTGTGCCAGAGAACGGACCGCCGCCCGGTTCGCCTACATTCTTCACCATACCGCAGACACGCAACGGGCGGTTCAGCTTACTCTTAATATAAAGGATCAACTCGGCATCTTCCAACAACTTCGTTTCCGGATTCTTCACGCACAGCTCCTCCTGCAGGAAATGAATCATCTCTTCCACCTGGTCATGTGAATATTTTCCTGTTTCGATCAGATTCAGATAATTGAATATACGTTCCTGCAAAGTAACCAACACACCGGCGATCACCTTCTTGAAGATAACGGTCGAGCATTTGAAACTGTCCGGAACCACATTGTCGATGTTCTTTACGAAAACGACATCGGCATCGATATCATTAAGATTCTCGATCAAAGCACCGTGGCCACCCGGACGGAACAACAGGTTACCGTTCTTGTCGCGGAACGGATTGTTTTCCATATCGGCAGCAATCGTATCGGTACTCGGCTTCTGTACGCTGAAAGAAAGATCATAGCCTACCGAGAACTTTTCTTCGTATGCCTGTTTCTTTTTCTGATACCAACTGTTCGAACAACGCCTTATGTTCGGGCGACACAGTGAAATGTATATTCACTTCGCCGGCATTGTTCTTCGCATACATCGCACCTTCAGCCAGATGTTCTTCCATGGCAGTACGGATCGTTTCGCCTGCACGGTGAAACAACAACAGACCTTTAGGCAACTGTCCGTAATTCAAACCTTTGGCATCCAGCAAATTGAAAACTACCGCCTTATAATTGCCGGCAGCGATCAGTGCCGGAATATCCTTTTCTTCGTTTGCCAGGCAAACGGCATTCAATGCATTATAAAAAGCGAAACGGGTAATCTCGCTAAAGAATTTCTTTTCAAAATCACTGGTCGGCACATCGTAAGAGGCTGACAGAAACTCGTACAGGTTCTTAAACATACGGCTGGCAGCACCCGAAGCAGGTACAAATTTCAGGGATCCGTTTATTTTTAGCAAGATAGGCATCCCACGCATCCATATAAGTTGCCTGGTCCTCCTGCGATACAACCATTATACCTTTTTCTACTGATGCGGATGCGGCGATTTCCAGAAAAGGAAACCCTTTCACGAAACAAGCCAACTGCTCTTCAATCTGCTGTTCGCTGATTCCTTTTATCCGCCAATTACTTTAAATCTTTTGCGTTTAACATAGTATATCTTTTAAAATTAGTACTCTTCGCATTGTGACATAGCATTTTCCGTCTATGCTTCTCGCAAATGTATAAAAATACCATTAGAATTGCACTGATATTCGAGGAAAAAAGATACTTTTACAGTATGTTTTACCGCCTGTCCTCAAATGGGCAGTAAAAAGAAGATGCAACTATGGACATACAACCATTCTTTACGGAAGAAGAAAGAGAAAAAGATTTCTTCTCAAAATACAGACAATTGGTACGTAGCCTCTACTCCTTTTTACATAGAGAGGATATACGGAAAATGAGAGAGTTGATGCAGCGCGTTGTCGCACTCGACTGTTACGGAAGAGACAAGAACGGCATCAACGGATTGATTCGCAATATTAATACTGCACTGATCGCAACAACGGAGATCGGGCTGAAACGGACTTCGGTCATCGCCCTCCTGCTCTATCGCCCGGTGCTGAAAAAGGTTATTACACTGGAAGGGGTCGAAAAGACGTTCGACGCAGATGTCACGCTGATCATTCAGCGCCTGCTGAAGACTTCCGATCTGTATGCCCGCAATACGGCCGTCAATTCTGAGAACTTCCATCACCTGCTCTTTTCTTTTTGCAGAAGACGTCAGGGTGATACTGATTATGATTGCCGACCGCCTCTGCCTGATGCGCTTGGGCAAACAGTTGAAAGAGGACGACCGCCTGCGGCTCGCCACCGAGGCTTCATATCTGTATGCTCCCCCCTGGCCCATCGCCTGGGGTTATATACGATAAAGAGCGAACTCGAAGATCTGTCGCTGAAATACACCGATCCCAAACAGTATGATTTCATCAAGAAAAAGCTGAACGAGACCAAACGTTCACGCGACATTTATATAGCCGAATTCATTGCACCTATCAAGAAAAAAGTTGCAGGAAACCGGCTTACAGTTCGATATCAAAGGACGTACCAAATCCATCCACTCGATCAACAACAAGTTGAAAAAGCAGAAGATCGAGTTTGAAGGTATATACGATCTGTTCGCGATCCGTGTCGTGCTGGATACTCCGCTTGAAAAAAGAGCGTTCGGAATGCTGGCAGGTATATTCGATCATTACCGACATGTACCAGCCGAACCCCAACCGCATGAAGGACTGGATTTCCATCCCGAAGACGAACGGTTACGAAAGTCTGCATATCACCGTGATGGGACCGCAGAACAAATGGGTGGAAGTGCAGATCCGTACCCGCCGCATGGACGAAATTGCCGAACGGGGACTGGCCGCTCACTGGAAATATAAAGGAGGAAAGGCGGAAGCGGGCTGGACGAATTCCTCAATACCGTACGTGCCGCCCTGGAAGAAAGAGAACAACCCGCTCGACCTGATGCAGGATTTCAAGATGGACCTGTATAAGGACGAGATCTATGTCTTCACACCGACCGGCGAACTGATCAAGCTGGCCAAAGGGGCGACCGTGCTCGACTTTGCTTTCGCGATCCATACCAAGTTAGGATGCAAATGTGTCTCGGCAAAGGTGAACGAGAAGAATGTACCTATTAAATATACCTTGAACAACGGCGACACGGTCTCCATCGTCACCGCTCCCACCCAGACACCCAAACGTGACTGGCTGAACATCGTCGTCACCTCGAAAGCGCGGGTCAAGATCAAACAGGCACTCCGCGAAGAGACTGCCAAGGCGGTGGACTTTGCCAAAGAGATGCTGCAACGCCGCTTCAAGAACCGGAAGATCGAGATGGAGGAACCGATCCTGATGCGTTACATCAAGAAGAAAGGTTTCAAGACTGTCACCGACTTTTACGTCGAGATTGCCGAAGAACGCCTCGACCCGAACCAAGTGATCGACGAATACCTGGAACAGCTCCGCCGGGAAACGGAAACGAACGACCACACCGAAGTCCGCAGCGCCGAAGAATACATCACGACAACCGAAGTGGAGGAAATATCGACCAACAAGGATGTTCTGGTGATTGACAAGAACCTGACGGGCATCAGTATAAGTTGGCAAGTGCTGCAACCCGATCTATGGCGACGAGGTGTTCGGTTTCGTCTCCACGCAAGGCATCAAGATCCACCGGATGGATTGCCCGAACGCACAGGAAATGTTCAGCCGTTTCGGTTACCGCATCATCCAGGCCAAATGGAGCGGTAAGGGGGACAACGGATATGTGGTAACCCTTCGCGTTGTCGGTAGGGACGATATCGCGATCGTCACCAACATCATCACCTCGGTGATCGGAAAAGAGAATGGCGTCACGCCCGTTCGTTGAACATAGATTCGGTAGACGGGTATATTCCAGGGTAACTTTGCCGTACTGGTGAGAGATACCAATTCGCTGAATATGCTGGTCAAGAAAATAAAATCAGTCAAAGGAGTCAAGACGGTGAGACCGCCTGAATTCATAAAAAAAAGGCTCGCCATAACGGTCGAGCCTTTTTCTTTTTTACAATCAAATAATTAATACTAAAGTAATAAAATAAAAGTTCTTTGTATTTTTACCTTAAAAAACATTTTCTGTTATTCACTTTTAAATTGATAGACAAAGATAAATCTTTTTGTTCAACTATTAAACGTATTACCGCCCGTCAGACGAACCCCAACGGTTATTGAACAAAAAGATTTATTTTAAGGACAAAATCAGTCTTTTGCCTGATGCACCGTCAGTTGCGGAACGGGAACCCGATACCTTCAGCATTGAAGGTTGCATAAATAGCTTTATTGGTATCAAAATAAACGCCCCAGTAATCGGAACTTTTTACCCATACACGCACAACGACATTGACACTGCTATCGGCCAGCGCACTCGGCTAGAAAGGAGCCGGTTCGTTCAAAACACGTGCATCCTGTGCAAGAACGGATTCGATCACTCTCTTAACATGCTCGTAATCGCTCCCCGTATTCCACACCGAAAGTCCATTCCACACGACGCGTCGGCTCATTACCGATATTGGTTACCACCCCTGCTGCTCAATGAGCCGTTCGGAATAAAAAATTTTTATTGTCTGCCGTAAGCAAAATAGTATGGAAAATCTGAATCTCCCTCACCGTACCGCCTACACCCTGCGATTCGATATAATCGCCCACCTTATACGGCTTGAACAAAAAGGATAATCAACCCGCCGGCAAAGTTCGACAGGTTTCCGCTCAACGCCATACCGATAGCGACACCGGCAGAAGCAAGCAATGCTGCGAATGAAGTCGTCTGTACTCCCAACGCCCCTACAACGGAAATGATCAACAGGATCATCAACGTAACATTCACCAGACTTCCTACAAATGTTTTAACAGACGGATCAAAATCACGTTTCGTTAAAATACGGCGAACAAGTTTGTTAATCATGCGGATAATAAACCGTCCTACAACGAAAACAATGATAGCTTTAATAATTGTCCACCCTAAATGACTACCCTGCTCTATCAGGGAATTGATAAAACCTTCAATTTCGGATTGGATGCCAACACATCTAATAATATCATATTTCTATCTATTTTAATTAAACACTTTTATCTTATAACAATCAAAGCATCGAAAAGTCTTATAAAATGTGGCAAAGGTATAAAGTTTTTTTTTTAATCCGGCGGCAGAACAAGATATTTGCGTAGCTTTGCGACGATCAAATAACAGATAAAAAACAAGAGAATGAGATTACTGCTGATATTCATCACTTTTATCCTGGCAACAACTAACTGTTTTGCCCAATCGTATGAGGAACTGATTGAAAAAAGTTACGACTTTCTGGATAAGAAAGATCTGGTGTCTGCCGAAGAAAGCCTGAGGGCCGCCATGCGTCTGGAGCCGGGAAACCCTATGAACTATGCCTTGTTGACAAACCTCGGAAGTATCCAGCGCCGCCAGGGCAAGCTCCAAGATGCGCTGCTTTCCTATACGGCCGCACTCAGCGGACGTCCCAACAATCCGACTATCTCTGGAGAACCGCGCCTCTCTCTACTCCGAGTTGGGAGAAACGGAGAAAGCGCTGAATGATTACGATGCCTTACTGATCGTGGAACCGACAAACGAAGAGGCTCTTTACTGTCGCGGACTGATCTATATCCAAAAGAAGAATTATATCTGGGCGGAGCAGGATTTCGATAAAATACTTGAAATGAACGAAAAGTCCGTCCGTGCCCGTCTGGGACATGCCATTCTTGAAAAGATGCGTGGTAACTATGAGGAAAGTGAAAGAATCTTCAACTACCTGATCAGCCAGATGCCCCGTGACTGGCTGTTGTATGAAGGTCGTGCCGATGTGTACTTCATGATGGGCAAGAACGCCCGCGCCATGGCAGATATTAACAAGGTATTTATTGAAAGTACTCCCAGCGCTTCCCTGTATGTGCTGAGAGGGAAAAGTGAAGCTGGCCCAGTATGAAAAAAGAATCCGCCGCAAAAGATTTCCTGAAAGCACAGGAAATGGGCTATGACCAAACAATCATTGACGAGTTGATGAAGATGACAAAATAAGAATCTATTTAGAAAGTTTTGAGCTATCTGCTAATTATAGGATGAGCCAGTTAGTGACGGTGTCTTTAGGCTGTAGGCCTGTAACAAACCTTAGCCCAGGGTTAGAACCCCTGGGTTCCCTTGAATCCCTTTTCTTTTTTTGAGGCACCCTGTAGGGGTGCAACAAGGTAGAAAGGGTTGATATTTATCTTGTACCGCCCCTACAGGGCGGAAAGGCAGGAAACGAGTTTTCATAAACCCAGGGTTCTAACCCTGGGCTGGTTTGTTAAAGCCTTACAGGCTTACATTGACACCGTAAGGGCGGTTCGCGAACCGCCCTCCAACGACGCTCATTCATATTTGATAAATTCCAAACCTATTATTTTTTTCGCAATATATTCAGCAATCCAGTCCCCTACTTCGCTGGTCTTGTAGGCTTTGCCATTTTCAGCGATATCTTCGGTTACAATATTGGCATCCATGGAAGCAGCAACGGCTTCGCGGATCAATGCACCTTCTTCCATCAGGTTGAAAGCATATTCGAACATTAAGGCGGCACTTAGGATAGTAGCCAGCGGATTGGCTATATTCTTTCCGGCAGCCTGCGGATAAGAACCGTGGATCGGTTCGAACACGGAAGTATGCACACCGATAGAAGCAGAAGGCAGCATGCCTAATGAACCGGTAATTACCGAAGCCTCGTCTGTCAGGATATCACCGAACATGTTTTCGGTAACCATCACGTCGAAACTCTTCGGCCATTGAACCAGACGCATAGCGGCGTTGTCGACAAACATATATTCTGTCTCCACTATCCGGATATTCCTTTTCGATCTCCTGTGCTACCTGACGCCACAGACGAGAAGTAGCCAACACATTCGCCTTATCGACTACCGTTACTTTCTTTGCGGCGTCTCTGTGCATACTGATAAGCCAGGCGAACGATACGTTCGATCTCTTCACGGGTATAAACACAGGTATCATAAGCCGTGTTTCCATCTTCGCTTCTACCCTGCGGACGACCGAAATACATACCGCCTGTCAATTCGCGGATACACATAAAGTCTGCTCCCTCGATCAGTTCGGCACGAAAGCGGAGATTTATGCAACAGCGACGGGAACGTTGTCACCGGGCGGATATTGGCAAAAAAGTCCCAGTTTCTTGCGCATTCCCAGCAGTCCTTGTTCGGGGCGTACCTTTGCGGAAGGGTTATTATCATATTTCGGAGAACCGATCGCACCAAAATAAACGGCGTCGCTCTGCATACAAAGTTCGTGCGTTTCATCCGGATACGGGTTGCCGGTCTCATCGATGGCAACCGCTCCCACCAGAACGTGTTTGGTAACTTAGTTCGTGGCCATATTTTTCGCATACGGCTTTAACGGCTTTCATGCCTTGTTCTACAATCTCGGGACCGATACCGTCACCGGGAAGGACTGCGATGTTTAATTTCATTTCAGTTTGTTATTTTAGTCTCTTTTTAAATAGCACATATTTGGGTTCCATAGGGACGTAGCTATCATCGTCCCACAGGGTGCTCGTAATCATCAGGTCGGCACTGTAACGGTTTACAAGCAATGGGTACATTATGAACACGACACTGGCGAAGCAACATCTGAATATCAGCCTCGTGCGGTTGCGCGTTCAGGTCATCGATCAGGAAGACCGCCAGATCCACCTCCTTGCGTACCACCATGGCGGCAATTTCTGCATCACCACCTAACGGCCCGGAATGCATACAGATTACTTCGGCAGCAATACCTTTCTCGTCAAAGCATTACGTATCAGTCCGCCGGTTGTACCTGTACATACTAAAAGATGGTGGGAAAAGGAATTCTGCATTGTCTACAGCCCATTCTACCATGTCAGCTTTACGATTGTCGTGCGCTACCAGCGCAATGGTCAGTTTTCTGTTCATAACTAATACCTCCTATATTTATTGTTCAATCTTATTCAGCATCTTCAGCGTCGCCTTGATAGCAGCCTCCGTCTGGTCTGCATCGAGACCACGTGTTTTAAAGTCCATCCCTGCATAATTCCAACTAATGATAGTCTGCACAAAGGCATCGGTACGTCCTCCGGGGGGAATGGATACGGAATAGTTCGTCAGCATCGGGAAAGGACGGCCCAGATCGGAATAAATCTTTGCGAAGGGCACGGACGAACGCGTCGTACTGGCCGTCGCCGGATGCGGATTCCTCGTATGCCTCGCCGTCGATCTCTATTTTCAGCGTGGCTACCGGCCTCAGTCCCTGCGCCAAAAGATAAGGAATAATTTAATATACGGATACGTTGGTCTGCCATTGTATCATGGTGAAGGACATCACTGATGATATAAAGGCAG
>VOFJ01003020.1_pt1 | contig 27267 bp, 43 predicted proteins | sample 5384081 | NCBI WGS metagenome assembly VOFJ01 (sample SAMN12384729, study PRJNA508395) | human gut metagenome | isolation source: healthy gut I | host: Homo sapiens | reverse complement strand
TACTGCGTCTGCAAATGGGACACCTATCCCATCTGGCGCTAGAGAGCATGACGGTTCTGTGGTTGAGAGTGCACGCATTTCTGGAGCGCCACCCATATTTCAGAATGTTGAAATCGGCGGTGGACGCATCACGGGCCTTGAGGTCTCACCTGATAGGCAGTCAGATAGGGAGTTTGCTATGTACAGCACAGAACAATACATGGCCCCCAACTGGCCCGTATGATACAGTCCAAACAGTAGACGGTGCCCTCGTGGTATCGGCAGTATGCTCAGCCCAAAGTTGAGAAAAACGCCCTATACCGATGAAGGTGACAAGATTAGGTATGAGGAACGCATCGTTTCTCAGATGCCGCCTGTTCCCAAAAAAGAAAGGACAAAATCTAATGAGTGATGAAAAAAGCCAGCAGCAAACATCGACCGAATCCACAGTTGCGGGTGCCGCAAAGGCTGGCAAAAAGCAATTTCCAATATTGCCAAGGGCGCAGCTGCAGGTGGTGGTGCTCATGGTGCGGCAATTGAAGCAGGGAAGTCTTCTGCAAAATGGCTGATTCCGTTGATCGCGGCAGTTTTGTTGCCTCTAATTCTTGTAGCTATGCTTCCTTCTATCATCTTCGGATCATTATTGGGCGATGGAACGGACTCCCCGAATGGAATCTCGAACGATGAAGTGTTAGTCCAGAATATGACAGCCATCAACGAGGGCATCAGTTCCATCCTCTCTGAAGGATTAACGGATGTTCTTGAACGCATTGATTCTGATTTTGCATCGTCCGGCTGTGATGGAAAAGAGATCAACAACCCTTTGGCGCTGATGTGGTGTTTAATGCAAATGCGTTTGTTTCCCAGTATTGCGCACACAAGGACACAGATATTGCATCTATTTCCAAGGAAAGATATGGAGGCTTTGCTCACCGCTAACAAGGATAAGTTCTACTCTTTTTGCTTTCACGGATGAAGAGCGAGAAATTCCCCCTGAGCAAGGTGACGAAGACTCGGGCGAAACCTTTCATGAGACCATTCGGATCTATACCATCTCCTATAATGGAGAAGTGTATTTTTGCCGATCAGGTCTTCCACCTGTCAGACGATCAGAAACTCCTTGCAAAGCCAATATGCGCAAAACTTGACTGTCCTCTTGGGCGATGGAATTTACCAAGGTCTAAGTGAAACAGAGTTCTCAGCAATGGACCTATCCTACGACGGGGTCGTTTTTTTGCTGACGGCGAAACACAGGTTGTCTATTAACAATCAGTTAGATGAACGGTGGAAGTACTCGCCCTATGGTACAGATACGATTGGTGGTTATGCCTGCGGCCCGACTGCAATGGCCATAGTGATATCCAGTCTTACCTCAGAAACCATTGATCCACCTCATATGGCACAATGGGCATACGAGCACGGGTACTGGTGCAGCGGTAATGGTTCTTATCGTTCTTTGATACCAGGAGCAGCGCAAGCGTGGAGCCTGAGTGTCGATGGCTGCACAGCTTCTGAACCACAGCGTATCATTGATGCGCTTGCGGAGGGCAAGTTAGTCGTTGCACTCATGACGAAAGGCCATTTTTACATCGAGTGGCCATTTCATTGTCCTGAGAGGCTGCACATCCGATGGGAAGATACTCGTCGCAGATCCTTCCAGTTATAAGCGCTCCGAGAAGAGTTGGGATATGTCCATTATCCTCAACGAAGCTAGTAAGCGCGCTGGATCCGGTGGGCCGTTTTGGATCATCGGTAACTGACAACAAGAATAGAGGCCAAACATGAGCAAACCGAACGAAGAACGGGATATTTACTATATCCCGCCAAACTTTCTTGCAAGTGGGCGCTTATTTGGCGGAATGATTCGAGCACGCAATGCGATTGAAGCTTGCGTGCTCGTTTTGTTGACGGGTATTCCCATCATCAAGTTGCCTATGTCGCTTACTGTGCGGATTATCATTCTTTGCCTGCTCCCACTCCCGCTTGGTATTTTTGGCATCATCGGTTTTGAGGGCGATTCACTTTCGGAATTTGCGATCAATTGGGTTCGCTGGTTCATTCATCGGCGGAGCCTTTATCGCTCTGATGTCACTATACCTGAAACCGCTAGGAAAGCAGAAAAAGAGGATATGGGAGCAAGAAGCTACCAAGCCGCCCGAAGAGTTAGGCATTCGGATCAAGCAGCCTCGCAAGAAACGAAAACGCCCCTGCAAAACCGAAAAGCAGCATAACAAAAATAATCGCAAGATGGTGCCAAGTCATAAAAAGCAGGTGACTTACTCGGAAGACTTTGTTCCAGTAAAGGATATCCGCAACGGCATTATTGAAATGGAGGACGGTCGTTACATCAGAGTCCTCGAAGTTGAACCGATCAACTTTCTTTTACGCAGTACATCTGAGCAGAAGAATATCGTTGCCAGCTTCGCGAGCTGGATGAAGATTTCCCCCATAAAAATCCAAATCAAAGTGTTGACAAAGAAGGCCGACATCGGAAAACACCTGAGTACCATTGAGCGGGATATGGAGTCCGAGAGTAATCCAAAGTGCCGAGAATTGCAGCTGGACTACTATCGCCTTATTCAGACAATTGGCTCGCGAGAAGCAATTACCCGCAGATTCCTTGTGATTTTTGAGTATGAAGCTGTCACGAATCGCAAGCCGGAGTACTCGGAGATTGTCTCGGCTCTGGAAACGACTGTTCAGACAGCGCGGCAGTATTTCCTACACTGCGACAATGCGGTTGTTACCCATGATGACGAAAAAACGCTTTCCCTGTTGGAGATTCTCTACACCATTTTCAACCGATCAACTTGTGAGGTAAAAAAACAGTTGAGCAGCGCATCGGGGAACTCCAGGCAGCTCGGAGGGATACCGACATCACAGTACCAGTCTCCACTTAAAGTGTACTGGCCCCCCGATTCCATTGACTTGACTCATGGGTCATATGTAGTAATGGACGGAGTATACCATGCATATCTCATTGTTCCCTCTGATGGGTATAATCCTCGCGTTGTGGCTGGGTGGACGAGTATTCTCGTCAATGCTGGCGAAGGGATCGATGTCGATTTTATTTTTTTCCCGCGAGCCAAAAGAACGCATTCAGGCTAAGCTGGGTCAACAGATCCGAATCAACCGCAGTCGCTTGAAAGACACTTCGGATACCAATTCGGACTTTGATGATTTCGAAAGCGCGCCATTCGATCCGGATACTTTCTGAAGGAAGGTCTTGCGAACTACGAGGACTTCTACTACTGCAACACCCTGGTCACGGTTACTGCAGATACTCTGGAGAACCTGGAGTGGCGCATCTCTGAAGTGCGTCGCCTTATGATCTCACAGGATATGGACATTCGTATCTGCCGCTTCAGGCAGGAACAGGCGCTTCTCTCGATCCTTCCGTTCTGTAAGCTGGATAAGAAGTTGTTCGAGGCTAGCAAGCGCAATATGCTGACATCCTCTGCGGCCAGTTGCTATCCCTTCACCTCGTTTGAGATGAGTGATGAGAATGGCATCCTGCTCGGAGTCAACCAGCATAACAACAGCTTGGTCATAGTTGATATCTTCAACAGCCGCGTATATAAAAACGCCAATATGGTTCTTCTGGGAACCAGCGGTGCCGGCAAGACCTTTACGCTCCAGCTGATCGCTTTGCGCATGAGGCGTAAAAGCACGCAGGTATTCATTATCGCTCCGCTGAAGGGACATGAGTTCCTGCGCGCATGCAACAATATCGGAGGTGAGTTTATCTCCATCAGTCCTGCCTCCAAAAGCAGTGCATCAATGTCTGTGAGATCCGTAAGCAAGACTTGAGCGCCAATCAGCTGATAGATGGCGTTGTCAATGAGAACTCCATTCTGGCAAAAAAAAGATCCAACAGCTGCACATCTTTTCTTCTCTCTGTTGATCCCCGATATCAACCATGAAGAGCGTCAGCTTCTGGATGAGGCTCTGATTCGAACCTATGCGAAGAAAAAGGGATCACGCACAACAACGAGTCGCTGATCGACCCAGACCACCCGGAGCGGTATCGCGAGATGCCCCTGCTGGGAGATGTCTATGAGATCCTTATGGAGTCTCCGGAAACGAAGCGCATGGGCAACATTCTCAATCGTCTTGTCAACGGCTCTGCGAAGACCTTCAACCAACACACCAATGTCCAACTCGATAACCTCTATACCGTACTGGACATCTCTGAGCTTACAGGCGAGCTGCTCCCTGTGGGCATGTTCGTTGCTCTGGACTATGTTTGGGATAAGGCAAAGGAGGATCGCACCAAGGAGAAAGCCATCTTCATTGATGAGGCGTGGGAGCTGATCGGAGACGACGATACCAGTAACCCGAATAACGCAAAGGCGCTGGCCGGAGAATGGGTCCAAGAAATCTTCAAAATCATCCGTGGCTATGGCGGCGCAGCTGTTGCAGCTACGCAGGATATCGGCGACCTTGACAGGAGCCGATTTGGCAAAGGCATCCTGAATGTTGCCAAGACGAAGATCATTTTGAATCTGGAGGACGATGAAGCCCGAAGAGTGCAGAGCATCCTCCACCTGTCGGATGCTGAGATCATGTCGATCACTCGTTTTGAACGCGGCCAAGGACTAATCTCAACAAACTCCAACCACATCACTGTTTCCTTCAAAGCTTCCCCTCTGGAGAAGCAGTTGATCACTACAGACCGCATGGAGCTCAATCAAATCCTCCAGGAAAAGATGGCTCAAAATGCGCATAATGCTGACTTATGAAAACACACCACGAAGGTCGTTTACATTAGCTCTACATTATGCGTAACAGCAAAGATCTTTTACACTATGCGGTTTCCTAAGTCTACACAAAGGAGAGCAAAATGAAGTTTGCATATGCTGCCCGAGATCGAGAAGTGGCCTTTATGATTCGGCTACTGACCATCTTCGGTGTCGTTGAACAGCGACAAATGCGGTTGCTCTTCGATCATATGAGCAATCGCTCCTATGGCCAGATCCTCGCACGTCTCCGGCAAGAGGGTCTGGCCTATTTCGCCGGACGGCCAATTCCTCGCAACAAGTCGATACTCATTGGAGATCACGGGAAGACGCAGGAAGCCATCATGGTTTCTGGGCATTCATCCAGATGAGAGGTCATGTGCTGGATTTTTGTGCGAGTGAGCCTCCGGCAATTCTCTCATTCTCTTCAGCCGATAAGGATTATGATCTGATTTCTGGTAGCCAACGCAATATCCCATCGATCAACGCCTCGCACGCTCGTGCCAGAGGCGTCCGTTCGTTTGATTGTCGTTAGATGATATGAAGTCTCTGGATGAGCTAATTCCCAGAGATGATAACGATTATGGAGTCCTGACTGGTTCTGACGGCGTAGAGCAAATCTACAAACTATGAGGTGTGATATGGATAACCCCAAGTATACATTCAAGTCATGCGCCAAGTGGCTTCTGATTTTGATGGTATCAGCCACGAACTCTTCAGGTCGCTAGCGACTTAGAGCGTATGGATCAGTATAACCCCCAGCAAAAAACTCTTTAGTCTGGTTCGATCGGCAGAAGTATCCTCGGTTACTCTGAGAAATCTGACCGCCAGAACAGTTCGTAATGATACGGCGCCATTCTATTGTGAGGTGGCGGATCTGCTGGGGATTAAGGTCGAGGAGACTCATGATTGGCTCAAGATCTCTGTTCCAGCGATTCTTCCGAAAAGGAACCAGCGAGATAATCAAGCATTTTTGACTCGGCCACTTCGGTACGCGATTATGGACTATCTCAAAGAGAACCCAATGGAGCGCTTTTGGTAGCTGCGCCATCTGCATTGTTCATAACTATGATGCTGCTCTTGGAAAAAGGCGCATTCGTGACTATGACAACATTGAAACCAAGCGGTATTTAGATGTCATTGAATCGATGCTACTGACCAATGATAGCGGTCTCCTGTGCACGGTCCTCCAGGCTACGAGGATGTCTGATCGGGACAGCGCAGAGTTCTATCTGATGAGACCTGAAACGCTTTCATCCTGGGCTAAAAACACATTAAAACAACTACCAAAACCTGCTCTGAGTGATGGGCAGAAATTGGTAGTGATTTTTGAAACATATGAGCTGTCCCCACTCAGGGGCGCAGAAATAGGTAGTGTTTGGCAATACAAATTCTGGCTGGGTGTTTTTTGCTTGGTCAGTTTTACGCTTTCGGGGTGGGCAATTGTATGCCGCAGCCTCGGGCAGCCTGTTGGCAGCCTTTGCTGATTTTCAAGATTGGAGTGTCTATGATTACATGTAAGAATGATCGCTTAGCTCGAATTGCTCTGGTTTGTTGGATACTGTATTGAGTTTCCGACGCAGCTGGCGGTGCGGATCGGTGGCGGCGCTGAATGGAATCGCAGAGTGATGTATCGGGCGATTCGGGAAGGCTATGTGCGGCTATATCGGAAGAAGCATAAGCGTCATGTGATTCGCTCAATGAGCTTGACACAGAAGGGTTTCGAGTATGTTGCACAGAGGGATCCGGAAGCGGTGTCCATGATCTATTCAAGAGTCAATAGCTCTGAGCGCATTTACCCTGGTTGGATCGACAAAATCCTGCGGCTTCACGCAATTGCTATTGGTACGGTTATGTCTAACGCGGCCGGGCGGTGACTGCAGAATCATCTCACAAAAGCCATCTCTCATGTCGCCTGCCAAAAGAGCAACGGAATGCGGTCGTGCCGGATCCCAACAAAATCTATTACTACGCCGCACACAAGTTGCGTGTCGCCATCGAGGAGTACTCCCCAGAGTCAGTATCCAAGAGCTCACGCACAATCGGTATTATCGTCAAAGGGCGGTGTTGCTTTTTTCTTTACTTCACCGGCAGCACACGGATGTACTGGATGAAGAACAGTGAGGAGAACTATGCTGCCGCTGTGAAAAGCCTTCTGCTCGCAAGAGGTTTCGGTATCACGTCAATCCACCAGATCGTCATCGGATCCACCATGAGTGTGGCACAGCGCCTCTGTCATGGAGCAAAGCCATTTGGGAACAAGTACTTCGTCGTTTCGACTTTCTTTGCTCAATGTCTGTTCCTTACCAATAACAAGGAAGGTGACACTCTCCTGAAGCTCATCCTCCACGATGAACTGACAATGGAAATCAATCGCGCCGCATTATCACCTTTCCACCCACCACGAATCCCTACCCGCGAATATGACGCAATCGAGACCTCGCTCGACAGGCCTGTTCTTTTGAACTACCAATGTGACCTACTCATGCTATCGGATATTCACCCGATGCCGGAAGGTTTTCGAGGTAGCCCGATCATGCTCTGTTTTTGACTATCAGACGCAGGTTATCCAGAGAATTGTGGGGCCGGCCATTGAGGTACGTCCGTTAGAAAGCAGATTGGATTATGGATAAAAAAAACTGAAAATAGCACTTAGCCTTGCCGTCCTGATTCCTTGCGTGCTTTACGCTGCTGGTATCATTGCACAATTCATTATTAACATCAATGCTTGGAAAGCGGCGGGTAGTGACTATCGTACTTCGCCAGGGCTTCCATCCTCGCAGATCAGCGAAGTGGTTCGAGCGCTGTTTCACTTTCCAGAAGGACTCATTGCCATTGGGGTTGTAGTCCTTGGCATTGCCGTACTCTGTGTATTTGGACTCGAATTGATGGGGCCAAAATGGTGTGACAGACTCTGATCGCAATCTGACCGTATCGAATTCTGGAAGCTATGGAACGGCAAGCTTCATGTCACCCAAAGAGGCATCTGCATGCTTTGAGGTGACGAATGCAAAAAAAGGACCAGCCAAGACATCCTTGGGATGCTCCCCGGATGGTCAAGTCCTGACGCTTCCAAAGGACACACGTCTCAACGCAAATCTTGCCGTATGCGGATCTTCCGGTACAGGGAAAATCCAGAGCCATCTCACGAAACCTCGTTTTGCAAGCGGTCAAGCGTGGTGAGAGCGTGATCCTGACTGATCCAAAATCCGAACTATATGAATCTATGGGTGAGTATCTCCGTGAGAACGGATATATCGTCAAAGTCTTCAACCTTGTTGAAATGGATCATAGCGACTCCTGGAACTGTCTTGGTGAAGTCGGATCAAGTGAGCTCATGGCCCAGACCTTTGCTGACATTGTGCTTCAGAACACCAGCGGTGATTCGAAAGACGCGTTCTGGTACAACGCAGAACTCAACCTTCTAAAAGCGCTTGTTCTCTATGTTGCGTTGGAGATGCCTCCGAAAAGCGGAACATCGCGACGGTGTATGACCTTCTCTATACTCAAACCGAAAAAGGGCTTATCTGATATGATGGCCAGCATTAGCCACGAGCACGCGAACCAATACACGGGAGAGCTGCTTCCTCCATCACCTGCATCTGCGCCCTACGCAATCTTCAGGCAATCGAGCGAAACCGTTCGCACGAGTGTTATCATCGGCCTCGGAAGCAAGCTGGCAGTTCTGCAAGCCCAGCAGGTGCGGAATATCACCTCCTACAATGAGATCGACCTGGAGCTGCCCGGTAAACAAAAGTGCGCATATTTCTGCATCGTCTCCGATCAGGATAGCACTTATGATTTCCTCAGCTCCTTGTTTTTAGCTTCCTGTTCATTCGTCTGATCCGCTATGCCGATGCTTACTGTGAGGGCGGGATGCTGCACCCAAAGGTAAAATTCATCCTTGATGAGTTTCCCAACTGCTGCCTTATCCCCGATTTCACTAAAAAAAATGCTCTACCATCCGTTCAAGAGGTTGCTCCGTCGCCGTCTTTTTTCAAAATGTCGGCCAGATGCGCAACCGATACCCAGACGATCAATGGCAAGAGAGATCCTCGGCGCCTGTGACAGCACGGTTTTTCTCGGATGCACAGATATGCTGACCGCTGAGTACTTCAGCGACCGCATTGGAACAGCATCAGTCGAAGTGGAAGGTACGACGCGGGAACTCAACACCATGCACATTACCGATTATACTCCAAGATTCCGTAAGACCAACTCACTTGGCCGGCGCCCATTGCTTACCCCTGATGAGGTCTTGCGTTTACCCCCGGATCAGGTCCTGATTTTCATAAGAGGTCAGAAAGTCATGCGAGCCAAGCGCTTTGACTACTCCCTGCATCCGGACTATAAAAACTGAAGAGCCGCAAGGCAATCTTACACGAGCCTGACTGGAAAAGCAGTCAGGCTTCCTCTGTATCTGCCAGCGGTGTATCTTCACCATCCGTAACCGCGGCCATACCCGCAGAAAAAAAGCAATGTTGGTTCCCAGAAGAAACCACCTGGGAAGCCACCACGCAGCACAACTCGCAAGGTCGTGAATGCGGATGAACATCTTCTAGGAAAGGAGCAGAAGAAAATGCCTAAGAAGAAAGTAACTGAAGCTGTTGAAGAGACCGCTCAGGAAACCATCCCTGTTGAAAAGGCCCCTGCACAGATGCCACGCCGTCAGGGTAGTGAGGATCTTCTTGAACTGAATGATCTGGAACGTGGCGTCACACGCGAGGATAGTGAAGAAGCGAAATGGGGCTATCTTGCTGGCGCAGTGCGAAGACAGCAGATCCTGACTGGAATCGTAAGCGCAGGGATGACCTCATACCGAAAATGGCATGCCAATCGTTTGCCCATTGATTTCGAGGGCCTCCGTGTCAAAATCCCCGTTCGCGAGATGACTCTGATCGGAATGGCCAGAAGATGAACCGATCCCTCGAAGTGTCCGAGTCCAAATTGGGCGGATGCTTGGAGCTACGATCGACTTTATCCCAGCTGGTGTCGATTTCAAAAGCGCGTTGCAATCGGGTCCCGTAAAGCTGCCATGTTGCAACGGCAAAAGCGCGCCTACTACGCTTCACCGGCCGTGTAAAGCCCGGTATCCTGATGGCGTGCCGTGTTCTGGGTGTGGCAACAACACCATGACGGTAGAAGCTTGCGGTGTTGATACGGAAATCTATGCCCGCAATGTCTCCTGGGAGTGGTTCTCTGACATTGCGGATCTGCACTCCACCGGCGACCTGGTCGTTGCCAGGGTCATGGATGTTTCTTACAACGAGGAGCGGGATGTCTATTCGGTCAACCTCTCCATCAAAGAGGCATCTGAGAATCCCGATCGGGCAGCCCTGGAGAAGATCACTCCCAACTCCAACTATTTCGGTGTCGTTACCGGCGTGAAAGACCGCGTGTTCTTCGTCCGCCTTCAGGTGGGTGTTAATGCCAAGACCAAGCTCTATCGTTCCATCGACATGCCCAGCAGACTGGATACGGTCAGCTTCCGTGTCACCGGAGTCGATGAGGAAAACGGCATCGCGCTGGGCTTCATCACCAGAATCATCAAACGCCATACCAGATTGAGGTAACCTTATGAAATACTCTCCCAGCAGCCGAGATGCTCTTGACGCTCACTGCAGGGAGGTCATCCGGTCCTGCCTCAACATTGTGGAGCAGCATGGTGACACCTATGTCGCCATCCACAAGGACGACGAGATTGACTGCGTCGTCCTTGTCTCCATGATTCGAAGCTATCCCATCATGTCTATCATTGTCGCTGATAAGATCCTGTTCGCAGACATCAATGCCGATCAGATGTATGGCGTTGCGAACGAACTGAATTTGGAGTCGGTCACAGGTTGGCACTCCGTCTTCCTGGCAGATGACAGCATGATCTACATGTTCCGGCAATGCCTCTGGCTTTCGATGAGCCTGACCTATGAAGACCTCCTTACCATGCTGAAAGAATGCATCAGCGAGTACAAGCGCGGCAAAGGCCGCCTTACTACCGGTGATCATCCGACTAACCCGGTCGCATGACACCCACGAACAGAAAGGATCAAGATCCATGAAGGAAAAAATCACTTCCTTGGTGCTTGTTCTCGTCGTTGCCATGTCCATGACGGTGGGAGCAAGTGCAGCATCGTACATTCCGGACGATGTGACCTATCAGAATCTCAACGGGCAGCAGCTCGCGATCAAGACCTATACGCTCCTGCCCGACCAGGACCCTGCTGATCTCTATGAAGAGGACTTCGAGCATGATGGATTCCTGTACTCCATGGGTGACATCATCAAAGAAGAGCAGCACTTTCAGGAAGAGAATCTGCACACCGAGGTCGTCACTGTCACAACTGCCAGTAAGAACCTTGAAGATATCCTCGCAGAGCTGAAGCCCACGATCGAGTTCGACGACGGCATTTCTTCCGGCACTCTGTCTCTGGACCACAGCACGATCAAGACGGAGGCAGCCGGCTACAAGAGCAGCTCCTACACTGTCACCGCAACCAAGAACTACACCGGCCTCGATCGAAATGATTCTTCTTACATCGATAAGACTGTAGAGAAGAATGGCAGAACCCTGAGCCTCTCCAATGTAACTTGGAGCGTTGAGAGTACTGCTTTGGTCGGCGATGAGCTCGTCCCGGCAACTTACTCTGCGGTAGCCACCTATTCGGGCTCTGCCAGCTCTACCGTCGCAACTGGATACATTACGACCGCTGAGTACAAAGGCGCCGTCGTCTCCTCTGGTATCTCCAGCATCCTTTATACCGTAACCTACCTGGGCACCAAGATTGAACCGACGAAAGCGGAACCCACCTTCAAAGGTGCGGTCTTGGTGATCTCCATTATCGGCGGAACCGCCCTTTTGGCCGCTTTGTTGTTCCTCGGCCTTACGCTTCGTAAGAATACTACAGTCTACAAAGCAACAGGCAAGGACAATGAATATGAAAAAATGCGGCCGGCTTCATCTGAAGGCCAAAATCCCGAGCTGCGTATTGACCGCTTGAAGGATATTCCGGAAGGTATGATTGCAATCGAAGTGGATCAGGCGGTCGCAAAGAAAGCTCTTCGGCCAGACGATCGCCATCCATTGCTATGACAACACAGTCGAGCATACTGTTGGCACGGTCAATGGCTCAGTACTGGTTCAAGAGTCGATATTGGCACTCAGGAAGGTGAATCCAATTATGAGGAGGAACCTTAATATGAAGCTCAAACGCATTTTGACCTTGTGCTGTGCGTTGAGTATGGCCCTCGGCATGGTGACTTTCGTTAGTGCCGCAGACTATTCCTTCAAAACCTCTCCTGACCCTGTCTACTACGGCAGCACCAACTACGAGGATCTGTATGATGCCGGCTACAACTACGGCTCACGCAATCAGATCGACTACGATATTCCAGAAATCCAGTACGGCCTAAGCCAGGAGTTCCTGGAGACCTCGCTCAATAATCCCCTATCTGAGCAGCATGGTATCCAGTATGGCCTGAGCGGTGGATCCGCAACGACTACGTATATCCGGAGTCCGACTTCAGCAATTCCAGCATCATCTCTGGTGGCAGCCTAATCGAGATGCCGTATCAGCCCTCTGTCACCATTACTGATCTCAAGCAGAGCGATGGCAGTATCGGCCAAGTCTCGATTGAACGTGTCGGGCTGAATTGCAAGGTGTATGAAGGCGCCACCGACAGTTCCATGTCTAAGGGCGCCGGTCATTACAGTTCTTCCTGGCCTCTATACACCGGGAATGTTGGCTTGTTCGGCCACAACAGAGGGAAGCCATCCCTACTTCGCTAAGCTGAAGAATGTGAAGGTTGGGGACATCGTATTAAGTACAAGACCGCAATCGGCACGAAGACCTACAAAGTGACATTCGTTGGTGCGATCTCCTATACCGATTATCTCGTACCTGAATGAGATGGGAGATAACCGAATTACCCTGATCACTTGTATCGCTAACCAGCCCTCTCTGCGCCTGTGCGTGCAGGCAGTAGAGATTCGATAAACCATTGGAGGAAAACCATGAATAGTAAAAAGCCTCGCAATCGTGAGAATCGCACCCGATCTATTCCCACAGAAGCTACCGTAACCGTCCATATGCTTCTGCCGCGCTCCGCTTATGAGGAGATGCGTCAGCTTTTGAGTGAACACAAACTCTCCAAAGCGGATATCCTCATGGCAGGCATCGCAGCCTGCTCGAATCAGAAAGTTGGCTGAAGAGCACGCGTAGAGAGTGGCTGGAAAACTATCTTCTACGAGGTGACTCACATGAAAAAAGCGTTTCATTTCATTCCTTTCCGGCATGGTTGTCGGCGCAGTCATGTTTGGCGGCAGCGTTGCATACGCTTCCGGCATTCTTGCCGATCTCAGCAACAATCAGATTTTTTGTGGATGGCACACTTACCCCCATGGAGGCGTATGTGATCAACGGCCACAATTATGTGAAATTGCGTGATATTGGCCAGGCTGTCGGTTTTATTACGTCTTTTGGGATGATACTGCCAAATGCGTCCAGGTCGAATCGGACAAGCCCTATACTGGGATTGCGCCTACAAAGCAAGAGGGAGAGAAGACAAGTGGCCAACTCCACCAGACTGATGTTGATGCCATAAAGAAGGATGTCGTTACCCGTACCAACACCCTGCGGCTTAATAAGGGAGTTGCTGTATTGAAGGTTAATAACCTTCTGATGGATGCGGCTCAAGTCCGCGCAGATGAGATGGCGGCTAGTGGTGCTTATTCTCACACTCGCCCCGATGGACGCAGAAGCAATACCGTAACAGATAGCCGACGCACCGGCGAAAACATCCACTGCATCACAGAACTGTACCTCGAACAACAGCACAAGACTTTATCTGATGCCGTCATCAATCTTTTGGTCGAATTCCAAGGGCCATGCGGATAACATGCTGAATGCTCGCTACGGCGAGATTGGCGTTGGTTTAGCGCGTGGTACGGACAGTAATGGCTTGGCGTGTTGGTACTGTGTGCAGGTCTTCCTCGTAGACGGATGCGAGGTCACATGGGTGGACGTTCCCGCAATAGGCTAATCAATGATTGCCTCTGCGGTGGATCAATTCATTCCAAAATGGTCAGTTCGAAAAGTGAACCATTCAACGAAGCAGGTTGAGGAAACTCGACCTGCTTTTCTTGTGTTACAAATGAAGGAGATCTCTTATGAAATCAATCAAAACCAGACTTGTCTCAGCATTTTTGCTGATTATGACAATTCTCAGCCTGTTTCCGACCGCAGCCTTTGCTGCATCCGGCACAGGCAAAGGCATCACGATCACAAAGGATCAAGCCTATTGGAGTACTCGACTGCTCGCTAACGGTACGCCGTACAGCTACCGTCCTCCGCTGGTGGACGGCAAGCTCGTGTACTGCATGGATAGCGGACTTGGCTATCACTACGCCACCGCATCGTACCTGAATTCATTTACTTGGACATCTGGCACCGGCGCGGACGCAGACGCGGTATTGCAGTCGGCTGTTACGAACAGCGGCCTCGGTGAAATGGACGCCGCAACCGTCGAGAACGTCAAGTGGATGATGACCTACCTCAACGACTGCAAGGAATCCAACGTCGGCCAGCTTTTTATGGCTGTACAGACCTACGTTTGGGAGAATCAGTCCTATAAGGGCGAGCCCGGCGGAGACGGCGACGCGGGCGGCTATGCCAACGCCGACACCTACGAGCTGTATCTGAGCCTTATCGACTCCCTCCTCGCAAAGAAAGCAGCTGAGGATGCCGAGCTCCAGCGCCAGATCGAAGAGTATAAGGCGCAGGGCATTGAAGCAACCATCGTGGAGGATGAGAGTGCAAGATGGGCGGTGTATGCGATCTCCAGCAACCGCAAAAATCAGTCATTCTTTAACTACTATGGACCGCGCAAGCTCGTAACGGGCGAGCCAGCGCCTGACCAGCCGGAGCAGCCAACGGGCGGCACGGGCAAAATCGTGCTGAAAAAAAACTGCTGGTGGAACCACAACCGGTCTCGCCGGTGCACGTTTCAGCATCTATTTCAACGGGCAGATCGTCGGCAGCGACATTACCAATGCGCAGGGTGAGATCTATGTTGAGAACGCCGCCACCGGCCTTTGGAGCTTCGTGGAAACCTCTGCACCGGACGGCTATTGCGTCGATCCTGCGCCCAAAAGCGTTTATGTAGATGTGTCCGAGGGCGACCGCGAATACAGCGTTGCGGCGACTGATTATGAGCTGCCCAATATGAAGATCATCAAGCGCGACGCCATGAGCGGCAAGCCGATTGCCGGGACGGTGTTCTCCATTAAGTCTGTCACGGGCAACTTCTCCACGTCCGTTACTACCGGCACGGACGGTTCCGCAACGCTCTCGGCCATTCCTGCAGATGTTTATGTAGTACGGGAAGAATCCGTGCCAGAGCCGTACATCGTGAGCAATACGGAGCAGACCGTGGCGCTGCGCCCCGGCAAGACCTCCGAAGCCATCTTCGTTGACTATGAAAAGCCGGGTCTTGAGATCATCAAGAAGAACATCGCCAATGGTGAGCCTATCGAGGGCGTGACCTACCGTATCGAGCAAGATCGACCGCAGCTTTTCTACCAGCGCCACGACCGATAACCATGGGCGGGTTTTCCTCGACTCTGTTCCTGTTGGCACATTCAAAGTAACGGAGATCAATGTTCCCGGCCATGTCATTCTCTGCCCCATCCCCAGGAAGTGGCATTGAAGCCCGGCGAAACCTCTACCGTCACATTCTTCAACGCACTCAAACCGACGTCTGGAGATCCGCAAAGGTGGACAGCGTCACCGGCGATCCCATCAAGGGTGCCAAGTTCCAGATCTGGTATGCCAGCAACCATACTGATACCGGAGAGCTGAACGATCTCGGCGTTCATTTCACGCAAGCGGAAAAATCATTCTCCCTATGAATCAAGGATGGCTGGTACAAAGGTAACGGAATTGGAACCGGCGTCCGGGCTATGCCATCAAGGAGCCTGCCACGCAGGAATGCTTCATCTCCGGTGGCGAGAGCAAGGTCTGACCTTTGAGAACACGCCTCTTTCCGCCATCATCATCCGCAAGGTGGATAGCGAAAGCGGTCAGCCGTTGGAGGCGCATGGTTCCGCATCCGCTACCTCGGCGGCACCTCCGGTACGGGTGGTACTGTGGTTGGAGAGTCAAAACATCCAGCAAAACGGGACCGCCATTTTAACAGGCCTCGCCGCAGGCACTTATGTCTGCGAGGAGATCTCCGCGCCGGACGGGTACGTCATCACCGACGCCACGGAAACCGTTTATCTTTCTGGCAAGGATCAGGATGTGATCACCGTTACTTTCGGCAATGATAAGATGGGTTCCCTCCTCATTGTCAAAAAGGACGCCGTGACCGGCGCCCCATTTCCGATGTCGGAGTTCTTCATCACCGATTCGGATGGCGGAGCGTGATCGGCAACGCCAACGGAAAGTATGTGACCGACAGCGCGGGCACCATTCCGTATTGACGGCCTGACTCCTGGCATGACGGTCATTGTAAAAGAGGTGCGCGCCAAGGATGGCTACATCCTCGACGATACCCCGCAGAGCATCAAGATCAAGCGCAATGCCGTGATGACGCTGGAGTTCCGCAACCAGCCCAAGGGCGGCGTGCTAGTTCGAAAGGTCGATGCTGCAACGAACGAACCGATCTCCGATGTTGAGTTCCTCGTGACCGACTCCGATGGAAACTTCATTGGTAATGCCAACGGCAAATATGTGACGGACAGTGCAGGTACTTTTACCATTACGGATGTTGCTCCCGACACCACACTCGTCATCAAGGAAACTCGTGCCAAGGATGGTTATATCCTGGACGATACGCCGCAGACGGTTAAGGTCAAGTCCAACGAAGTCACCACGGTAGAGTTCCGTAATCAGCCTAAGGGTGGCGTTTTGGTGAAAAAGGTGGACGCTGCAACGAATGAACCAATCTCTGATGTTGAGTTCCTCGTGACCGATTCTGACGGCAATTTCATTGGGAATGCCAATGGCAAGTTCATTACCGATAGTACTGGTACCTTCACCATTACCGACATTGCCCCTGGCACGACGCTTATCATCAAAGAAACGCGCGCCAAGGATGGCTATCTGCTGGATGATACTCCTCAGACGGTCAAGGTCAAATCCAACGAGATGATTACGCTGGAATTTCGCAACCAACCGCTCGGTGGGCTTCGAATCATTAAGCTTGATAGCGTCACGAAGAAGCCTCTGGAAGGGTTCAGTTCCGCATCACCTACAGCGATGGCAGCTTTGTGGCAGATGAGGGCGGTAAAAGCTCTCTTCCAACGGCCTTTATATGACTGACGCAAATGGCGAGATCCTCATCAGAGATATTGTCGGCACACTTGTTGTGACGGAAGTGAAAACGATCCCTGGCTACACCATCGATGAAGCCACAAGAAGCCAGACCATCGTTGTTAACCCCGACGATCTTCAGACTCTGATCGTATATAACGTCCCTGCGGGCGGCCTGCAGATTATCAAGTCCGATGAGGACACCGGAGAGCGGCTCGGTGGTGTCAAGTTCGAGATTCGCAAAATCAATGGTGAAATCCTCGGGACCTATACCACCGACCGCGACGGCGTCATCAGCATCCCCAACGCAGAGAGAATGGCTGGTATACCATCGTTGAGCGCAAGGCGAAAAGACGGATACGCACTCGATACCACGCCCGTCAATGTCTGCGTCAAGGACGGTGAGACCACCACGGTGGAGATCACCAATCAGCGCATGGCCTCGATTATGATCCATAAGGTCGATGCAGCTACCGGTGAGGGTATTTATGGTGTCAAGTTCGTACTCTATGATTCTGGGAAGAACCCGATCGGCGAATACACGACGGATCAGGATGGCTACATCTACATTGATGATAGCTGGTACCCGGAAAGTACTACCTGCGTGAACTGGAGGCGGCGGATGGCTATATTCGCGATGAGCAGTATAAGACCGTCTATGTCGAACGTGGTAAATGCGCACAGATCGAGATGGGAGAATAGTGCTGTAACGGGTCAGATCCAGGTCCGCAAGTATAGCTCACGGAAGACAACACCGTCACAGGTCAGCTTGCTGGCACCCCTTGGAAGGCGCGGTGTTTGAGATCACGCAGGCCCGTTCCGGTAAGGTCGTGGGCTATATTGTGACCGATGCACGCGGCGTCGCCGCTTCCGATCCTCTGCCTCTGGGCCGCTACTTTGTTACGGAGGTGTCCGCACCCAAGTACTATCAGCTGAGTGGTGAGAAGATGGAGGCTGAGATCGAGTATCCAAATCCAGATCATCAAGCTCTCCGCCTACAATAAGTCCGCCACCCTAGGCGTGACCATTAAGAAGACCGGCAACTGCGAGGTACAGCCCGGACAGATCATGAGCTATGACTTCTCCGGTATCGGCAACACCTCCAATGTTGCGCTGAACAGTTTCTTCTGGCATGACCGTATTCCGACCGATGCCACACGCGCAATCAGCGTGACCACCGGTACCTACAATGCGAGGCTTTACTACAAGGTCACCTTTAAGACCAATCTGAGCGATTACCGGACTCTGGCCAGTAATCTGCTGACTGCCAACAACTACTCTCTGAGCCTGAATGCAGCTGCATTGGGTCTGGTCCAGGGCGAGTATGTTACGGATGTCCGGTTCGAGTTCGGCACGGTGCCCAGCGGCTTTCTTCTGTTATGAAGCCTACCATACGTGTGCAGGTGCTTGGTACCATGAGCAATGGCTACCAAATCATCAACAGAGCTGATGTTGGTGGTCAGTATCTCAATGAGTGGCAGACGGCAAAGACCACCTGGGTCACTACCGTCCGACGCTTCAATACCACGCCGCTGCCCAAGACCGGATATTGATCTCGAGAGAGGTCATTTCCTATAACCCCCGCCAGCCCCGGAGCTTTCGCTTCGGGGCTGATCTTTGAACATGAGGAGAGTATTATCATGAGCAAGTTTTTACCTATTGGTACCAAAGGTGAGCTGCTGAACAGCGACATGATCGCCCGCATCATTCCCAAGGAAGATGGCGGATGCATCATCCTCACCAAAGATGGTCAGCACTTCCACAGTGAGATCGACCTTCACGACGAAGTCAATGACTACAACTCCATTCGTGCCATCATCCCTTGCCAGGGCGTCAGCGCTGTCTATCTGGATGATGATGGCGACAGCGAAATCTGCCCCTGCGCTTTTGTGATGCTGATGTCTGACGGCAAAATTGAGCCTTTCGTCTTTGCAACGGACAAAGACATCGAGCGAATCGCCAATAAAGGCCATACCGGTTTTACCGGATTCGTTCCAACCAAGTAAATAACGAAGGCCGCTGCTCCGGCAGCGGCCTTCTATTCCAAAACAAGTAGAGGAATGTCAAACATGGGTAGATTTATCAACCTCGGTATCGCGATTGTCAACACCAGCTACATTATCCGTGTGGAAATGGAATCCGATGGCAGAGCGGAAATCTATATGTCCGATGGTACGATGTTTCGCTGCGATCACTTCGATGCCTCCCAACTATATGGCACAAATGAGAAGAAAGAGGGTGCGACCTCGTTGCATCTGCAAGAGGAACTCCGATATGACCAATCACACTCCATGTCTACTTGATGAAGCAGCAACCTTCATGAAAGTACAATACCTCTCTTACCTGCGGTTCCTGTCCACTGACGGTCGATCCCGTTTAGCCGCATTTCTTGAGACTTTTGATACCGCAGAATACACACTTTTTCAGTGGAATGATGCCATTGAATACTTGAAAGCTGGAGTGAAACAGCAGACCGCGCATGTGGCTCGTGCACAACTCCTACACGCCCTTAGAACCACCTGATGGCTCTATATCAATATTGTATAGGTGGACATGTTCAACCAAACACCCAGAACTGGCATTTCCATCATGTGCGCCCACTATTTCTATTCGGACGAAGGAGGATCAAATATGCCCTGGATTATCAGCAATGGAAAAAGCTATGTGGAGATTATCGGCAACAATCAGATGATCACCACTGCCTACATCGATCGCGCGCATACATTCAACAACAAGAAGACGGCAGAGAAATACTGCTCTTTGCTGCCAAAGGCGATGAAAAACCTGAAGTATAAGGTTATCTTCATCTCAAACCCCGATCCCGAAAATCCTGATCTGCAACTGGAGCTACTGACGCCTGAATTCTACCTGACACGGCTGAAGAATTTCAGCGATTTCATTCACACCATCCAATGCCAGAGAGAAATTGTATCAAGTGACCCGCTGAAGTGAGCCGTGGGAAAAGAACAAAAATGCTTGATCAGATTATATTTCCCAGCGCCCCGATCGTATTCAGCGAAACGCATCCTGTGACTACGCACTCGCGCACTATTTAACGGGAAATGCAGGGCAGACCCCGCCGGGCAACCTTTTGTCTCATAATTGTTTTCAGGCGATTAAACTAGCAGTTCAAATGACAACCGGCTACAGAGATGTGATATCATAGACCAGAAAAGAGACAAGAGTGAACATACCTATGAATCCTCAAAGAATGTGTCACTTCATGGAGGCCTCCAACGAGTATAAGCAGAATATCACCGAGATGGCAGAGTTCCCTTCCGCTGGGGCCTGGCCTGATGGCGAAGTGAGCCTCAATGGAAGCGCCAGGAGATTGCCACTTTGGCCTCCGCAATGGTGAGGTTTTGATCTCTAACGGAGTCGCACATTTGTTCAACAACGATCCGGAAGATCCGAGTCCGGATGACCCCCTCGCCGCTCTGATGCCGCTCATCACCGGTGGAGTATGAAGCCCGTTCGATGTGAACGAGACTTTCGCATGTCAGCATTAAGCTGACCAAGTGATTTTGTCTTGACTATCACGGATGCGGCAGAAGAAGAGTGGAACGTGGGCGACCGGTTCAGTTGTGACGAACTATAAAAGCTGCAAATCAAAAACTATCCGCCTGGTTGATTCTGAGCTCCAAAAAGAAGACATGATCTCGTTCCGTTAACGTCTACGCAAACCGTCTTCCCATCCATCAAGCGCTCAACGTTGCGCCACTATAACGTGAAATACGCTAACGCCGAATTTCTAATTCCTTGCCACCCTCACATCTCCCCTTATTCTGGCTGTATTATAGAGCAGATTTCTATCTTGATATTTGCTGGCCTTTGAGCTGGGCAGCATCGAGGCAGCTTTCGCCACTTCGCCTCCTCACGGAAGCCAGCGAGCGATGGCTTCCGGAAGCGATTCGGGCTCTCGCCGTATCCGTGATAGTCGAGCGCTGCCTCCCGAGTGAGCAGCAGCTTGGCCCGCCGCCCGCCAAATGTAATCGATTCGTGATGTCCGGAGATACCAGATGTCTTCCATCGGTACTCGAACAACCGCGCTTCAGAAAGCTACAGATTATCTGGCTACAGAAGGCGCGGCACTTTCTCTCTCGCCATTTGTGTGATCGCCTGCGGCTCCTCGAAACCAAAGTATGCCTGACGCCTTCGAAGTGCGTGAAGCGATGCATGATGTTCTTTCCAGTCGCGCATAGGATCAATGTGACCGGAAACTGTTGCTGGCTCATGGCAACTGCCTCCACTCCAAAAAGAGAGGCCTCCCAAAACAGTGGAGTCCTCCAGAATACTGGGAAGAAGCTCAAAAAAAGCAAAAGAGCAAAACCCAATTTTGTGTTAAAACTGTCACATAAGGAGGCCCTGGAGCGAAGTCCCAATCAACATCCTAATGGACAAATGGCCTGCCATCAGTGGTTCCAGCGCAGTGGAACCAGCAGCACCAGCCCCAGCAGCAGAGCGCCGATGGTAAGTACCCTCATCAGGGCGCGGTTAAGAAACTCCAGAAGAAGCGATTTGCAGCCAAACCGGAACAGTCGGCTCAGGTGACAGGAGAAGGCCACGGCCTGGTCCAGCGGTATCCGCCTATGTTCAGCCCCAGATAGTTTTGACGGGCGGCAAGGCGGCGATGACGCTCGTTCCGGGTCAGTTTTCTCCGACATGCATCTCGTTTCCGTGGGTGTGGCTCATGCCATGTGCGACGGCGGGTAGAGAGTCGTCAGCAGGTTGATGAACAAGGCGCACTGCCGCGGCACGGCAGTCAAATGCCCGCCGTATTGCCGGGAGAGTGAAATTCTGCTTGATGTTGCGTCGTTCCTGACCATTGTTTACAGCCTCACACGGTGGCGAAGCTGTCCGCCAGCACTACCGGCAATCCCCGGGGCCACCCTCCGTTCCCGATGCCCATAGCTGGTCATGGCTACCAGATTGCCCTGCTGCTGCCTGACGATGTGACCCATGCCTGTATGTATTACCTGGCTGACTCAAGGCAAACCCCTGCAATTCGTTCATGTTTGATGACCGCCCCACGGCTCCGCTGTGTCGCTGTCCCCGCAAAGCCGGATCTCACGCGGCAATGGCCGCCGTGATTTTTGGTCGCCGGTGATCATAATAGGGATAATACCGGCGCGGATGCATTCCGCCACCGCCGCCTCTGATTCACGGGCGATCCAATGGCGATAAGGCCTAGGAAGGCTGCTCATCCGCCAGGAGATGGCCGGGCAGCCCACAACAATCGGGTGCAGAGGGCAACAGCACCCGCAAGCCTCGTTGAAAACCGCCCGCTGACCAGCTCGATTCGCCTGTTCTCCGGCGTCGTACCACGCAGCGTGTCCAGCAGCACATCCGTCGCGCCCTTGGTGACCAGCATCAGCCACCCGCCAGCTGTGACCGTGGATTATCATTTTCCGGTCGGAATCGAAGGGGGATCTCTTCGCCGAAGCCGCGTTCCGACAGAGATCAGTCAGCCGTTGGTCTCCCCCAGCCGCTTCCGTGGGTCGCCGATCTGTCCTTGGCGTCGATCACCTCGCCGCCTCCTGGTGAGCTTTGCGCACCGTCGCTGGTTTGCCCTGGGTCAGCGCAACTCGTCTTATCTCGAGCAGACGACCGACATCGCTTCGCCAAGCCCCTCACACCGCCCGCAAAATGGCGGATGATGGCGTGTGCCTCGGCCATTTTCCAAGCCGAAGGAGAGCACGATGGTGACAATGGAGGTGAGCGCCTCCGGGATGGCTGCCACGGCCAGGGCGACGGCGAAGAGGAAGGCGTTCATCACGTTTCGTGCCGCCACAGCACACTGACGCCAAACAGCACTGCGCAGATCACCAGAATGATGATCGACAGCTTTCTGCCGAACTGGTCCAGACTGACCTGAAGCGGCGTTTTTCCGCTCCTCCGTGTTTTTCAAGAAGCTGGGCGATCTTTCCCATCTCGGTCTCCATGCCGGTGGCCGTCACCAGGAAGCGGCCCGGCCCATAGGTGACAAAGCTGCCGGAGAATACCATGTTCCTCCGGTCGCCCAAGGCCGTTTCCCCCACTGAGCGGCTCCGTATCCTTTTCCACCGGCAGGCTCTCGCCGGTGAGGGCACCCCTCCGCGCACTTCAGGCTGGCACATTCCAACAGGCGTCCGTCGGCACAGACGGAATCTCCCGCCTCCAATATGACCACATCACCGGGAACCACCTCTCGACCGGGGATCTGTACGATCTGACCGTCCCGCAGCACCTTGGCGGTGGGGAGCGGACATCTGCTTCAGGCTGTCCAGCGATGCGGAGGCCTTGACGGTCTGAACGGTGCCCAGAATTGCATTCATGGTGATGACCGCCAGAATGACGATCATGCTTCCACGTCCCCCCATGCAGGCGGAGATGACGGCGGCCAGGATGAGGATCAACACCAGAAAATCCGCAAACTGCCCCAGAAAAAATCTGCAAAAACACTCTTTTGCTTGCCGGCGTGCAGTTCATTGGCTCCGTATTTTGCCAGACGATCCGCCGCATCCTCCTGCGATAGGCCGGGTCTCCGGCAATCCAGTTTCTGGAACAACTCCACGCGGGACTGTTCCCAAATGTTCTTTTCCTGCTTCATGTACTGTGTCTCCCTTTCGGCGGACGCAAAAAGGCGAGCCCTTTTTGCGTCAATGCCTTCACATTGATACAAAAAGTCTCGCCATTTCAATCCGCAGCGGAGCCAAACGGCCCGTACTGACGCCAACGGATACACAAAGCTGCTAAAAAAGCTACTCCCTTTAAAACAGAATGTACGACTCGGTCTTTCGCAGTACTGTCATGCGTTATCCTTGCTCCTATTGTCAAGTATGTAACTGTCCTCAGAATATAAAACTATTAAAAGCAAGGATGTACTGAATTGTGGTACATCCTTGCTTTTGCTCAGCACGTAGAAAGTCCCTCAAATCTTATCTCTTGCTCCATTCTGCTCTAACCAAATCAGAGTAGCCTGTGAAAACGCCGAGGACACCTTCATGCGCACGGCTTCATTAAACTCTCAATTACCTTCTGAGCATTTATGACTTAATTCATCAGGGCTCCTGCAAAGGCAAACAATGCTTTTCCTTATTGTCAGCTTCTTTTCGCTCCACTCCATGTACGACCCAAAATAAATGACTGCATCGAAGATAACATAGTCCCAGCATGTGCCGAGTTCGAGCACCTCCCATCTCGACCGTGAACAAAGAAAAGAGGGCATAGAAAACACCGCGCAGCGCGGTAAGCTTCACATATTTATCGTGTCTGCCGCAGCGAAAATGGCGATTGTATTTTTCAACGTCACGATTCCGCGCGCGCAGTGCTCCGTGCAAGGCTGGACATCACTAGAGAAAAGCGAGTAAAGCGCTAATAAGGCAGTCTGTAGATTGTGCCGCCTTAGACTTTAAAATCGGCAGGTAAAATACTTTAGAAGACCTCACCCCTTTCGTGTGGCACAGGCTGGAACGAGATGAGAGTACCTTTCGAAGTGGCAGCAGAGCACACCGTAGCTATGATACCTTGAAACTCATAGCGAGCTGGCGAAAGCTTTCTGGCCTGTCAGGATATGCTTTTGGACAAGGATGCAATCGAGAACGTTAAGTTATGCGTTTGAAGACGCTTCCCAAGAAGCGTTCAGTAGGTTCTTAACGGCACTCCTGTCTGTTGCGAAGCCTCGCCCCCATTAATGGGTTCATCCACGAAAACCGTTTCATGATCCGTTTCTCGCCGTTCCAAAGAGCCATTACTGGAAAACAGATCCCTCCACTGCTCCCCGCCACACTGCCCTGTCCGAAACCGTGCCAGCATGATCCGGCACAGGCTCTTCCAAAAGCCATGAAGTCCACTGGCACCGACAGGCCTCCAGCTTTCATTAGCAGCCTTCTGTAATCCAGTCTCGCTGGCGCTTGTCGTCGGGCGGGTGTTCACCGGTAACAATTGTTAAGCTTAATGCAAAGACCAGTTGGGACTATCAGTTTACATGTACACCGATTTTGCTTTTGATTTTGTTTCACACTCAATCATAGCAAAAGATGAGGCAACCTTTCGGGAAACCTACTCTTTTCAGCGCGCCATTTTGCAACGTCCCCTTTAGGTAGGAGCAGAAATGAAGAGAAGCGTTCATCATTACGAACAACTACAACACCGGGCAGCAAAGTTCGCTAGGAAATATCCGACGATTTCGAGTACCGTATGATTATTAAGCAAATCTCGCCCGGTGTGATACATGAGGCGGACGGAAAGCGGCAATAAAACATACCGCTATTGCCGGCTGACTTCATTCGGCCGGAAGCCAGCATCAGCGAAAAATGTTGGTTAACTTCTAATTTGCTTTGTCTCACGCCTAACTGATTTGTATTCCTCAATGGCCTCTGGAGAATTTCCATGGCGCGCGCTTCGGAGTTTATGCCGCAGTGCTTTCGAGACGTAGCCATGGGATGCCCTCAGCTTGTTCTTCCAAGTACATCGGAGCCTCCCAGCCATCATCACGGTCTCGCCATTGTCGCTGCTGAATTCCCGAGCAGCCATTGCTGGAACTTGTTTGGGTCGTCGGCACTCCGGCAGCGCGGCTATCACGTAGAACGCACCACCCGGCACCGTGAACACCATGCCGGGGACCCCTGCCGCAGCCAGCAGAGTTAAATGCGCGCTTTTGCGGCAAAATACTCGGGGCCTCCACTTTGTAGAGCAGCGGCGAGAGGCGACCTGATCGAGCCCGTCCGACCGACAATCTCGCCTCGACAAATTTCACCGTGGTTCATCAGTTCCTGTTCTTTGAGATCGCAGAAGCCGCGCCGCATGCGAAAGCGCTTGAGACCGTGTCGATGACGCCACATGCATGTCACCTTCGCTCCTGTCGGCAAACCTCGCCAAACGACTCCGGAGCTTTTCCCGCCGCAGATTTGAATTCGCGGTACGCCTCATCGCCGATAGGTGTGAACAGATCATGCTTCTAAAGCGATATCGACGAGCATCTCTCCATCTCCCCTCGTGGCTCGCCAGCACCAATGCCGGTCGGTTGCTTCGGGATTCGTGACCAGCGATGGCGCGCGTGCCGCTGTTGATGAGATCTCGCGCTCGCTAGCGATACCCTCCGTGGGCAGGTCGGGATCGGCGAACGGATGCATCGCAGGGTCGTGTTGTAGTTCGGCAAACGGGAATCAAATTTCGTCGCCGTCGTCATCCGAAGCGCCTCGCCGCGCCGCCGGCGGTGACGCAGACTCGCTCTTTGTCGAAGCGGCGTCGAGCTTGTCGTAGTAGTTTCCGGATCGCGTCGATCGCCTGGGGATGCTGGGCGCAGGGCGTAGGCCAGCACCGGCTGCTCGAAGTGGACTGCCTGAAACGCGCAGAGTTCGCGTACGTCAGGCTGGCTGATGTTGAGGATAGATGTTGATGCCGCCGCCACCGCGTACGGTGGAACTTCCCAGCATCGGAGACAGGCCGCATTTTTCTTACCTTTGCTGGAAAATTTCATAAAAACGCACCCGTCCTTCTGGACTTTGAACGCCACGGCACAAGCCGCGTCAGGCTTGAGGATGACTCAGCGCCTATTAAAGATAAATTATTTCAATGAAGGCAATGCCAGCATGCTCAATGATCTGGCTTCACCGGGTGTCGGAGGAAGCATCGCTGCCGACAATCGCTGGTGACGTTCTCGCCTCTGGTCGCCCAGGCAACCGCCGGCGCCATTGTAGCCGTGATGCAACATCGGTAAATGAGGCAGAGGCGGCCCTTTGCGCCGCTGGCGCGCCACAGAAAGTCACCAATCAGGCGGTGCAAGCGCCGGGAGAAGGTCGTGGCACTGGTGATGCCGTTTTCACAGCCCACAGAACAGCCTTGCAGTAACAAGCGTTGGCCGCAAAACGTCGGTGAAGGGATCATCGCTGGCACCCGTTCCGGCCACGCTGGCGCGCCAGGAAGGTCACGACGCGCGCGCAGATGCGCTGGGAGGTAGAGCTGTCAAGCGCTGTTGTGGAGATGCCCTTCACGGCCCAGTTGACGGCGTCAGGTAGCGCAGTCGTTGAGCCCCTTCTGGCTGGCTGCCCGGCTAAAGCGCTGACGAAGTCCTGACCGGCGTTGGGCCGCCACCCGCGTCTATTCAGGCGTGTCCTCGCGCGTCGCCAACAGAGAAAACTGGCCGCCCGCAGGCCAGTGCAGCCAACCCGCTGCGACCATGCCTTTGAAGTGACTGCCGGTGGCGGGGCCGTGAGGCGTCATAGCTTCGCGCTGCCCACCGGCAATACTTTGGTCAGCGC
>VOFJ01001485.1_pt1 | contig 27376 bp, 36 predicted proteins | sample 5384081 | NCBI WGS metagenome assembly VOFJ01 (sample SAMN12384729, study PRJNA508395) | human gut metagenome | isolation source: healthy gut I | host: Homo sapiens | reverse complement strand
GCGCCCCTCCTGTCCATCTCGTGGTGCAGGTAGCTCTTGGTCACCTCAAAGATCCGCTGGTCTGGCTGAACTTTGTAGAGGGATTTCAGGTAATCCCTGATCTCGTCCGTCAGAAACTGTGGCATCTGGATGACCCGGACACTCTTGGGCGTTTTCGGGTCAGTGATTACATCCCGGCCTTTCAGCCTTTGATAGGATTTGGTGATGGAGAGCAGCCCCTTGTCCAAGTCGAAGTCTGCCGGGGTCAGAGCCAGCAGCTCGCCCTCCCGGATGCCACACCAGTAGAGGACTTCAAAGGCGTAGTAGGATTGCGGCTTGTCCATCATGACCTCTGCGAACTTGAGGTACTCCTCCTTCGTCCAGAAGAGCATCTCCTTGTGCTTTTTTTCTGACCCCATGCACCCGGCTGTGGCTGCTGCATTTGATTTCAGCCCATAGAACCGGACGGCGTGGTTCAGAATGGCACTGAGCTGTCCATGGAGCGTCTTGAGGTAGGTCGGCGAGTAGGCCTTGCCGTTTTTGTCCCGGTAGTTCAGCATCTCGTTCTGCCACGCGATTACATCCCGCGGCTTGATCTCGCTGAGCCGCTTTTCTTTGAAATACGGTAAGATTTTCGTTCGGATGATATGCTCCTTGACAGACCATGTGTTTTCCCGAGAGTCGCTTTTTTCTTGTCTGTGATATAAATTTCCACGAAGGTTTCAAATGTCATGGTCAGGTCTGCCGCCTGCTGAAGAAGGAACTCCCGCTCCCACGCCAGAGCGTCCTTCTTGGTGGAAAACCCCCCGTTTCAGCTTCTTCTGCTTCACACCTTGCCAGTTCTCGAAGTAGAAGGAAGCGTACCATGTGCCCTGTTTGCTGTCCTTGTAGGCTGGCATCCTATCACTCCTCCTCCCCTGCCCCGTAGATCTTCTCCTGATAGTACCTCCTGCTTACCCGGCCTCCTACGGTCGTGTAGCCTTTGGCCTTCAGTTCCTCGTTCCACTGGGCGATCATCTTGTACGCCAGACCCTGGGAGATGTCCAGTTCCTTTGCCAGCTCGTCTGCTTTGATAAAAATGCTGTTTGCCATTTTTTGTCCTTTCCTTGTCGGTTTCGTTTCGGTGCCGCTTCATCCTCGCTGACTTCCGGCAGGCATACCCCCTTTGCGGTGCTGTGCCGTCCCCTTACGGAGCGCTCGCTTCCTTTCGGAAGGTCTTGGCGGTTTGGGTCAGTTTGGCGGTCATTCAATTTTACTAAGCATTTTTGTTTATCTTTCGGTGTCCTCATTATACTAAACACATTCCGTTAAGTCAAGGGGGTTTTCGGGTAAAATCTTAAACTTTTTTGTTTATTTTCTATTGCACCTCCTGTTTTTCTGTGCTATACTGGGTTCAACAAATATGTTTAAGTCAGCGAGGCAATCGCATGGCAGTCGGTGACCGCATCAAACGTGCCCGCAACCTCCGAGGTATGACCCAGAAAGAACTGGGCATTGCCATCGGGTTTGAGGAGAAGAGCGCAGACATCCGCATCGCACAATACGAAAGCAACACCCGCACTCCCAAGGAAGAGCTGCTCCGCAAGATTGCGGAGGTGCTGGACGTGAACTACCGTTCCCTCTATGAGCCGACCTTGTACGCCGCAGAGGATGTGATGTATACTCTGTTCGAGCTGGACGAGCACTATCCCGGCACCCGGCTCTACGAGGTCACAGACACCACCGACCCGGATTTCCCGGAAAAGCACATGGCAGTCAGCTTCCGCTATCGCCTGCTGGATGATTTCCTGAAGGAGTGGCAGCTCCGTAAGAAGCAGCTCCGGGAGGGCGGGATCACCAAGGAAGAGTATCTGGAATGGAAGCTCAACTGGCCTCAGACCGCCGACGGCTGCGGACGCTACGAGCCGAAGAAAAGTGGCGTAAAGAATAAAAGAACACAAAAATGCCCTCTGAAAAACTTACCGTTTCTCAGAGGGCATTTTCATGTCTCTTTTATGAATAATCGTCTGATAGTATCAAAGCAGTATCAGAAAGCCTTTCGGATCTCAAAATATCGCATTGTATCAATACTTTTCAGGTTTTGCAGATTACTCGAGCTCAATCGTTGCCGGCGGCTTACCGGTGCAGTCATAGAACACGCGGTTCACATGCTTGACCTCATTGACGATGCGGCTGGTGACAGTACCCAGCACGTCCCAGGGCATATTATAGCTCTCAGCGGTCATGAAGTCGGTGGTGGTCACGGCGCGCAGAGCCACCGCATAGTCGTAGGTGCGCTCGTCACCCATCACGCCGACGCTGCGCATATTGGTCAGAGCGGCGTAGTACTGGTTGATCTCCTTATCCAGACCCGCCTTTGCGATTTCCTCGCGCCAGATGGCGTCGGCATCCTGCACGATGGCGACCTTTTCAGGGGGGTCACTTCGCCGATGATGCGGATGCCCAGGCCGGGGCCGGGGAACGGCTGGCGGCTCACCAGATACTCCGGCAGGCCCAGCTCACGGCCAACCTGACGCACCTCATCCTTGAACAGGTTGCGCAGAGGCTCCACCAGCTCCTTAAAGTCCACGGTATCGGGCAGGCCGCCCACATTGTGGTGGCTCTTGATGACGGTGGATTCGCCGCCCAGACCGCTCTCCACGACGTCCGGATAGATCGTGCCCTGCGCAAGGAACTCCACCTTGCCGATCTCCTTGGCCGCCCGCTCAAAGGCGCGGATGAACTGCTCGCCGATGATCTTGCGCTTGCGCTCCGGCTCGGTGACACCGGCCAGCTTGCTGAAATAGCGCTCGCGGGCGTCCACGCAGACAAAGTTGATGTCAAAGCCGTTGGCATTGCCCGGGCCGAATACAGAGCAGACCTCTTCCTTCTCGTTCTTGCGGAGCAGACCATGATCTACAAACACGCAGGTCAGCTTGCTTTCCGATGGCCTTGGCCAGCATGGCAGCCAGCACGGAGGAATCGACGCCGCCGGACAGGGCGCAGAGCACCTTGCCGCTGCCGATGCGCTTCCGCAGGGCTTCGACGTTGTTCTCCACAAAGGAGTCCATCTTCCAGTCGCCGGTGCAGCCGCAGACGTTGTACACGAAGTTGTGCAGCATCTTCTTGCCCTCAGCGGTGTGGAGCACCTCGCGGGTGGAACTGGACGGCGTACAGCCCCTTTTCTTCGTTCTCAGCTGCGGCCACCGGGCAGTTGACGGTGTGGGCAGTGATTTTGAAACCAGGCGCAGCCTGCTCGATATAGTCGTTGTGGCTCATCCAGCAGACGGTGGAGGGCTGCACATCGGTGAACATCTTGCTGCTGTTGTCCACGAAGACCTCGGTCTTGCCGTACTCACGCTCGGGGGCGCGGCAGACGTGGCCCGCCCAGCAGGTGCATCATGAGCTGGCTGCCGTAGCAGATGCCCAGCACAGGCACGCCCCAGCTGAAGATCTCGGGGTCGACGGTGGGCGAATCCTCCAGATAGACGCTGTTGGGACCGCCGGTAAAAATGATGCCCTTGGGATTCTTCGCCTTGATGACGGACAGGTCCGTCTTATAGGAATAGATCTCACAGTAGACATTATTCTCGCGGACGCGGCGCGCGATGAGCTGATTGTACTGGCCGCCAAAGTCCAGCACGATGACAGTTTCATGCTGCATGATGTTCTCCTCCCTTTTTTCCATTCGAGATGTTTCTATAGGTAGACTTAGTATAGCACATCTCACAACGAAAATCGACAGTCTTTTGTGAACTTTCCCGATTTTAATTTTTGCGCGAACAGGATGCCGCAGCACCGTTTTCAATTTTTCCGGGGCAGTGCGGCGGGGATCGCTGAGGTAAATTTCGTGGTGACGGCGGTGCCCGGTGAAATCTGTCTCATAGCCCTGTTCCCGCGCAAAAGCATCCATCTGCTCCAGCGTCTCCGGTTCTTCATCATAAGAACCAACATGCATACACTGCACACAAAGTCCCTCATCATAGTGGAGGAACTGCACTTTGGAGAAATCCTTCTTCTTTTTTTTTGCAGTCGCTTCCTGAACGGCCCAATCGAACACTTCCCGGGTCACGAAATCCGGCAGGCGGATCATACTTGTCCACTCAAAGTTTCTTTGTGGGCATAGTCCACGCCATCCACGCCCTTCTGATGCCACAAGCCCTCCAACGGTGGAACCACATATTCAAAATAAACGTCCATCCATCTTATGGCTTCCCTTGTAGCTCATCTTGATGGTAAAGGCAATGCCATACAGCACTCCCATAGCCTCCCTGATAGGCTCCACCCGGAGCATTCGGGTCACCCTTTTTGCCGTGCACTGCCACAAAATTCATACGCGGTATCGTAATCAGATGCGGCTTTTTCGGCGGGAGATAAAATTCCCTGTACTCTTTCTTATAATCAAACGGCATTACTCTTCACCCCTTCCAGAAGTTCCAGCTCGAATGAGCTGAGAAAATAAAGCTTCTTTTTTGCTGAATCCTCTCAGCACCAGCCGATAGGACTTTTCCAGCATTTCCTTTTTCAGTATACCAGAACAACCTTGTTTTGTAAACAAAGAGTTGTGACATGCCGCAAAAAAAATCCCCTGCCCTTACGGACAGAGGATCTAAAATGCAAAAAGACCTTCCCACTCTCCGGAATGGGAAGGCTCTCTCGTAAGTTTAACCTTTATGCCTCAGGAAAGGCGCGAAGGGTCAAAATCACTCAATGATCTTGCCGACGACGCCAGAACCAACGGTACGGCCACCCTCACGGATAGCGAAACGCAGGCCCTCTTCCATAGCAACAGGGGTCAGCAGCTCAACGTGCATCATGACGTTATCGCCGGGCATGCACATCTCGGTGCCTTCGGGCAGAGTGATGATACCGGTCACGTCGGTGGTGCGGAAGTAGAACTGAGGACGATAGTTGGAGAAGAACGGGGTGTGACGGCCGCCTTCGTCCTTGGTCAGAACGTACTAGACCTGGGACTCGAAGGTCTTGTGGGGGTGCACGGAACCGGGCTTAGCCAGAACCTGACCACGCTCGATCTGGGTACGATCAACACCACGCAGCAGAGCGCCGATGTTATCGCCAGCCTCAGCGAAGTCCAGAGACTTACGGAACATCTCCAGACCGGTGATGGTGGTGCTCAGACGATCGGGCTTAATGCCAACGATTTCCATTGCATCGCCAACCTTAGGCAATACCACGCTCAACACGACCGGTTGCAACGGTACCACGGCCAGAAATGGTCATGACATCCTCGATGGGCATCAGGAAGGGCTTGTCTTCCTCACGATCCGGGGTTGGGGATATAGGTGTCAACAGCGTCCATCAGCTCCTTGATGCAAGCGTAAGCAGGATCCTCAGGATCGTTGGGAGCCTCCAGAGCCTTCAGAGCGGAACCACGGATGATGGGGGTATCGTCGCCGGGGAAGTCGTACTCGTTGAGCAGCTCGCGGATCTCCATCTCAACCAGCTCCAGCAGCTCTTCGTCGTCGACCATATCGCACTTGTTCATGAACACGACGAGGTGAGGCACGCCGACCTGACGGGCGAGCAGGATGTGCTCACGGGTCTGGGGCATGGGACCGTCGGTAGCAGCAACCACCAGAATAGCGCCGTCCATCTGAGCAGCACCAGTGATCATGTTCTTGACGTAGTCAGCATGGCCCGGGCAGTCAACGTGAGCATAGTGACGAGCCTCAGTCTGATACTCGACGTGAGCAGAGTTGATCGTGATACCACGAGCACGCTCCTCAGGAGCCTTATCGATGTTGGCGTAATCCATGAAGTCTGCGTCGCCCTTCAGTGCCAGATACTTGGTGATCGCGGCAGTCAGAGTGGTCTTGCCGTGGTCAACGTGGCCGATGGTGCCGATGTTCACATGCGGCTTAGAACGGTCGAACTTTGCCTTTTCAGCCATTGGAATATCCTCCCTTAATTTAGGTTTTGATATTGGTTACAACAACCCTGCAAAATGCAGACATTGCACTTGCAAGGCTATTCTACTAAATTTGCCCTGTAAAATCAAGTGCTTTTACAGGAAATTTTGCCGGAGTTACACTACCCCGGCAAAATTCTTATTGCTTTTTTCAGGCAATTAGCCCTTGGTACGGCCAGCAATGATCTGGTCAGCAATGTTCTTGGGAACCGGCTCGTAGTGAGAGGGCTCCATAACATACTGGCCACGACCCTGAGTCTTGGAACGCAGGTCGGTGGCGTAGCCGAACATCTGAGCCAGAGGCACAAAAGCATTGACGCGCTGAGTACCTGCCATTGCCTCCATGCCCTGGATCTGGCCACGGCGAGAGTTCAGGTCACCGATGACATCGCCCAGATATTCATCAGGAACGATAACAGCAACCTTCATGATGGGCTCGGTGATGATAGGATCAGCCTTGCGCATAGCATCCTTGAACGCCATAGAACCAGCAATCTTGAACGCCATTTCAGAGGAGTCGACCTCATGATAAGAACCATCCCACAGGGTAACCTTGACATCAACGACAGGATAGCCTGCCAGAACGCCGGACTTCATAGCACCCTGAATACCGTTGTCGATAGCAGGGATGTATTCCTTCGGGATAGCACCGCCAACGATATTGTTGATGAACTCGTAGCCCTTGCCGGACTCGTTCGGCTCAACGATGATCTTAACATGACCGTACTGGCCCTTACCACCGGACTGACGTGCGTACTTGGTCTCCTGATTGGCCTCTTTGCGGATGGTCTCACGGTAAGCAACCTGGGGAGCACCCACGTTTGCCTCGACCTTGAACTCACGCAGCAGACGGTCAACGATGATCTCCAGATGAAGCTCGCCCATACCAGCGATAATGGTCTGGCCGGTCTCCTCATCGGTGTAGGTCTTGAAGGTCGGGTCCTCTTCTGCCAGCTTTGCCAGCGCGATACCCATCTTCTCGTTGCCGGCCTTGGTCTTAGGCTCGATTGCAACGCGGATAACGGGCCTCGGGGAACTTCATGGACTCCAGAATGATGGGATGATTCTCATCGCACAGAGTATCACCAGTGGTGGTGTTCTTCAGACCGACAACGGCAGCGATATCACCTGCGTAGCAGCAGTCGATATCCTTGCGGTGATTGGAGTGCATCTGCAGGATGCGGCCCATACGCTCCTTGTTGTCCTTCACGGAGTTGTAAACGGTAGTACCAGCCTCGACCTTACCGGAGTAGACACGGAAGTAAGCCAGCTTACCAACGAACGGGTCGGTAGCGATCTTGAAGGCCAGAGCTGCGAAGGGAGCGTCGTCAGAAGACGGACGGGTCTCCTCTTCCTCGGTCTCGGGGTTCACGCCCTTGATGTCAGGGACGTCGGTCGGGGCGGGCATATAATCCACGATAGCGTCCAGCAGCTTCTGGACGCCGCGGTTCTTGTAGGAAGAGCCACAGACAACGGGAACCAGAGTGTTGGCAATGGTTTCCTTGCGGATGGCCTTCTTCAGCTCCTCGCGGGTGATCTCCTCGCCCTCAAGGTACTTCTCCATCAGCTCTTCGTCGTTCTCGGCAACAGCCTCAACGAGGATGTTGCGATACTCCTCAGCCTGCTCCTTCATGTCCTCGGGGATGGGCTCGCAGCGCATATCGTTGCCCATGTCGTCGTAGTAGACCTCAGCGTTCATATCGACCAGGTCAACGATACCGCGGAAGGTATCCTCCTGGCCGATGGGCAGCTGGATCGCCACGCCGTTAGCGTGCAGACGATCATGCAGCATCTTGATGCAGCGGAAGAAGTCGGCACCCATGGTGTCCATCTTGTTGACGTACACCATACGGGGGACTTTGTATTCATCAGCCTGACGCCAAACGGTCTCAGACTGAGGCTCGACACCACCCTTTGCGGCCAGAACGGTCACAGAACCGTCCAGAACGCGCAGAGAGCGCTGGACCTCAACAGTGAAGTCCACGTGGCCCGGAGGTGTCGATGATGTTGATGCGGTGACGGTTCTTCTTGAATGCAACCGGATCCTTCTGGGTCTCGGAGTGAGCCCAGTAGCAGGTGGTAGCAGCGGAAGTGATGGTGATACCGCGCTCCTGCTCCTGAACCATCCAGTCCATCGTCGCGGCGCCTTCGTGAACCTCGCCGATCTTGTGGTTGATACCGGTGTAGTACAGGATACGCTCGGTAGTGGTCGTCTTGCCGGCATCGATGTATGAGCCATAATGCCGATATTTCTCGTCATCTGAAGAGAAAACTTCTCTGGGAGTAGCCATGAAATTAACCTCCTACAGAACAGATCAATAACGGAAATGAGCGAAAGCCTTGTTGGCCTCGGCCATCTTGTGGGTATCCTCGCGCTTCTTCACGGCGTTGCCGGTGTTGTTGGCAGCATCCATGATCTCGGCGGCCAGACGCTGAGCCATGGTCTTTTCACCACGGCTGCGGCTGTAAGCAGTCAGCCAGCGCAGGCCGAGGGTCTCGCGGCGAGCGGGGCTGACCTCCAAGGGAACCTGGTAGTTTGCGCCGCCGACACGGCGGGTCTTAACTTCGAGGCTGGGCATGATGTTTTCCATGGCCTTCTCGAACATTTCGAGAGGATCGTTGCCGGTCTTCTCCTGAATCATGGAGAAAGCTTCGTAAACGATCTTCTGAGCGACGCCCTTCTTGCCATCCAGCATCACGCTGTTGACCAAGCGGGTGACCATCTTGGAATTGTAAATAGGATCAGCTAAGACATCGCGCTTAGCAATGTTACCTCTTCTAGGCATCTTTCTTCCCTCCTTCACAGAATGATATCATCGGTACTCGAAAGTAATAAAACTCCCGTTGTGTCACAAAGAGCTGACCTTACATAAACCGTTACCCTCCGCTTTTAAGCGGACTTGTTATTTATATAATGGAAAGCCGTTTATGGCGGTTCGTTCCTTAATTACTTCTTCGCAGCACCGGCCTTAGGACGCTTCGCGCCGTACTTGGAGCGGGCCTGGTTACGGCCTGCCACACCCTGAGTATCCAGCGTACCGCGGATGATGTGGTAACGCACACCGGGCAGGTCCTTGACACGGCCGCCGCGGATGAGCACGACAGAGTGCTCCTGCAGGTTGTGGCCGATACCGGGAATGTAAGAAGTGACCTCGATACCATTTGTGAGCTTGACACGGGCAACCTTACGCAGAGCAGAGTTAGGCTTCTTGGGGGTCATGGTACGAACTGCAGTGCAGACACCACGCTTCTGGGGGCTGCTCAGATCAGAGTACTGCTTCTTCTGAGAATTGTAGCTCTTCAGCAGAGCGGGAGCGGTGCTCTTGGTAGCCAGAACCTGACGGCCTTTGCGTACAAGCTGGTTAAAAGTAGGCATTTTGTTTCTCCTTTCTTAATGATGAACATCGGAAGATTTTCCGACTTTTTTGCCGCACTATCCCCATGAGGGACGCGCAACAGTTATATAATACCCGCTTTGCGGCCGGATGTCAACAGTTTTTGCAAATTTTTTTGTATTTATTCCAGATTTTTTCTTTCAGACAGTTTTTGGCAGAAAAAGTGCCTTTTCCATCCCCTGCTGCGCTGCCTTTGGCGGAGGGAGTTTCACGCAAAAACCGCCCCGCAGGCTTTCGCCCACGGAGCGGTTTTGTTTAACGGATCAGATCCTGACAGATGCCGCGCTTACTGTGCGGAGGCAGCCAGCTCGGCTGCGATCTCGGCATCGCGCTCAGCCTCACGGTTCTTCAGATCCTCACGCACCTCCGGCAGACCGGTACCGGCGGGGATCAGCTTACCGATGATGACGTTCTCCTTCAGACCCAGCAGCGGGTCTACCTTACCCTTGATGGCGGCTTCGGTCAGCACGCGGGTGGTCTCCTGGAAGGATGCGGCGGACAGGAAGGACTCGTTTGCCAGGGCAGCCTTGGTGATGCCCAGCAGCACCTGCTGATACTCGACCAGCTTGATGCCCTCTTCACCGTCATCAATGCGCTTCTGCAGCTCGGCGTTGATGTTTTTCTCCACCTCCAGACGGCGGCTTGCCAGAGCACCGCCGATCAGGTCGGAGGAGCCGGAGTCGGTCACGCGGACCTTGCGGCACATCTGACGGACGATGACCTCGATATGCTTATCGTTGATCTCAACGCCCTGCAGACGGTAGACCTTCTGGACCTCGTTGATCAGGTAGTTCTGCACGTCCTCCAGGCCCTTGATGGCCAGAATATCCTGCGGATACAGCACGCCCTCGCGGGTGATGACGTCGCCCTTCTCCACACGGTCGCCGGGCATCACGCGGGCATGCTGGGTGAACGGGATGGAGTAGCTCTTGACTTCCTCTGCACCGTTCTCGTCCTTGCCGGTGACCTTGATGACCACGTTCTTCTTGGTGTCGTCCTGAGAGACCACACCGGAGATCTCGCTCATGATGGCCATGCTCTTGGGACGGCGGCTCTCGAACAGCTCCTCAACACGGGGCAGACCCTGGGTAATATCCTCGGCAGATGCGATACCGCCGGTATGGAAAGTACGCATGGTCAGCTGGGTACCGGGCTCGCCGATGGACTCTGCTGCGATGACACCGATGGACTCGCCCAGCTGGACGGGCTCACCGTTGGCCATATCGCTGCCGTAGCAGTGTGCGCAGACACCCACCTTGGCGCGGCAGGTCAGCAGGCTGCGGATCTTCAGCTTGGTGATGCCGGCAGCCTCAATGTCATTGGCATCGTACAGGTCGATCATCTTGCCCTCGGGCACGATGACCTCACCGGTAACGGGATTGATGACATCGCCCACGGCGTAACGGCCGATGATACGCTCACGGAAGCTCTCGATCTTCTCCTTGCCCTCGTGGATCTCAGAGACCCACAGGCCATCTGTGGTGCCGCAGTCGATCTCGCGGACGATGACGTCCTGAGAAACATCGACCATGCGGCGGGTCAGGTAACCGGAGTCGGCAGTACGCAGAGCGGTATCAGCCAGACCCTTACGAGCACCACGGGCAGAAACGAAATATTCCAGAATGTTCAGACCTTCGCGGTAGTTTGCACGAATGGGCATCTCGATGGTGTGACCGGCGGTGTTTGCCAGCAGGCCGCGCATACCGGCCAGCTGCTTGATCTGGTTCATAGAACCACGCGCACCGGAATCTGCCATCATATAGATCTCGTTGTCCTTGGGCAGGTTGGCTGCCAGAGCCTTGGAGACCTTATCGTTGGTCTTCTGCCAGATATCAATGGTCTTGTTGTAACGCTCGTTATCCGAGATCAGACCACGGTTGAACAGCTTGCCGACCTTGGCGATCTCCTTATCGGCCTCGGCGATCAGTTCCTGCTTTCTGGGGCGGGATCACAGCGTCGCACACAGCAACAGAGATAGCGGACAGGGTGGAGTACTTATAGCCCTGAGCCTTGATGGAGTCCAGCATCTTTGCGCAGGCACGGGTGCCATTGCGGGTCATGCAGCGGGAAATGATGTCGGGCAGGGTCTTTTTGGTCACGCGGAAGCTGACCTCATACTCCAGCCCAGTGCTCCGGATCGGTACGATCCACATAGCCCAGGTTCTGAGGAACGGGGTTATTGAAGATGATGCGGCCGGCGGTGGCATCCACCAGACCGGTGCGCTCCACGCCGTCAATGACCATGGTGCGGCGCACCTTGATGGGAGCGTGCAGGGTGATGACGTGCTCGGCGTAAGCCATCAGAGCCTCGTTCTCATCACGGAACACCTTGCCTGCGCCCTCGTCGTTCTCGCGGACGGTGGTCAGGTAGTAGCTGCCCAGAATCATATCCTGCGTAGGCACGGTAACAGGTGCGCCGTCAGAGGGTTTCAGCAGGTTGCCGGAAGCCAGCATCAGCATCTTGGCTTCACGGCAGGCATCCTCACTCAGAGGCAGATGGACTGCCATCTGGTCGCCGTCGAAGTCGGCGTTGAATGCGGTACATGCCAGCGGGTGCAGCTTGACTGCACGGCCCTCCACCAGCACCGGGTTGAAAGCCTGAATGCCCAGACGGTGCAGGGTAGGTGCACGGTTCAGCAGAACGGGGTGGCCCTTGATCACGGTCTCCAGGCTGTCCCAGACCTCGGGCTTTGCGCGCTCGACCATCTTGCGGGCGGACTTGATGTTGTTGGCAATGCCCTTCTCCACTAGATCCTTCATGACGAAGGGCTTGAACAGCTCCAGCGCCATTTCCTTGGGCAGACCGCACTGGTGCAGCTTCATTTCCGGGCCGACGACGATAACGGAACGGCCGGAATAGTCAACGCGCTTGCCCAGCAGGTTCTGACGGAAACGGCCCTGCTTGCCCTTCAGCAGATCGGAAAGGCTCTTCAGTGCACGGTTGTTGGGGCCGGTGACCGGACGGCCGCGGCGGCCGTTGTCGATGAGGGCGTCCACCGCTTCCTGCAGCATCCGCTTCTCGTTGCGCACGATGATGTCGGGCGCGCCCAGCTCCAGCAGGCGGCGCAGACGGTTATTGCGGTTGATGACGCGGCGGTACAGATCGTTCAGGTCGCTGGTGGCGAAGCGGCCGCCGTCCAGCTGGACCATGGGGCGCAGGTCAGGCGGCAGCACGGGCAGCACGTCCATGATCATCCACTCGGGCCGGTTGCCGGAGAGGCGGAAAGCCTCCACGACTTCCAGCCGCTTGAGGATGCGCACCCGCTTCTGGCCGGAGGACTTCTCCACCTCGGCAGTCAGCTCAGCGCTCAGCTGATCCAGATCGATCTCCTTCAGCAGGGTCTGGACAGCCTCGGCGCCCATGGCAGCCTCGAACTCGTCGCCGTAGCGCTCGCACATTTCGCGGTATTCCTTCTCGGTCAGCAGCTGCTTTTTATCCAGCGGGGTCAGACCGGGATCGGTGACGATATAGCTTGCAAAGTACAGCACCTTTTCCAGCAGGCGGGGCGAGAGGTCCAGCATGAGGCCGATGCGGCTGGGGATGCCCTTGAAATACCAGATGTGGCTCACAGGGGCGGCCAGCTCGATGTGGCCCATACGCTCACGGCGGACCTTGGCCTTGGTGACCTCGACGCCGCAGCGATCGCAGATCTTGCCCTTGTAACGGATGCGCTTGTACTTACCGCAGTGGCACTCCCAGTCCTTGGTAGGTCCAAAAATGCGCTCGCAGTACAGGCCGTCACGCTCCGGCTTCAGGGTGCGGTAGTTGATGGTTTCGGGCTTTTTGACCTCGCCGTAGCTCCAAGCGCGGATCTGCTCCGGGGAGGCAAGGCCGATTTTAATGGAATCGAAAACGTTGTTTTCCATGAAACGAACCCTTTCTTAATCTCTAGTTGTTTCGATGATACAGGCGGCTTTTCTGTTACAGGATCACAGGCGCTTCTCCCCCTGCCGCAGCACGCGGCCAAAGGGGAAGGCTGTGTTGTGTATCCAAATCAGAAATCTACTTCGTCAGAAGCAGCCGGAGCCTCGGCACCGGAGTTATCGTCCTCCAGCACGGAAGGATCATCGAAACCTGCATCGGCGTCCTTGATGTTGTAATCAGTCAGTTCGCTCTCCTGCACCACAGTCTCGGTACCGGCAACGTCACGCATATCAAAGCCGGTCTCTTCATCGTCGAAGTTCTGGCGCATATCGATCTCGTTGCCTTCCTTGTCCTGGACCACGACGTCCAGACCCAGAGACTGCAGTTCCTTGAGCATGACGCGGAAGGATTCGGGGATGCCCGGCTGCGGGATGGGCTCGCCCTTGACGATGGCTTCGTAGGTCTTGACACGACCCTCCACATCATCGGACTTGACAGTCAGGATCTCCTGCAGGGTGTAAGCGGCGCCGTAAGCTTCCAGGGCCCAGACCTCCATCTCGCCGAAGCGCTGGCCGCCGAACTGAGCCTTACCGCCCAGCGGCTGCTGGGTGACCAGGGAGTAGGGGCCGGTGGAACGGGCGTGGATCTTGTCGTCAACGAGGTGGTGCAGCTTGAGATAGTACATATAACCAACGGTAACGCGGTTATCAAACTTTTCACCGGTACGGCCATCGTAAACGGTGGTCTTGCCGTCACGATCCAGCTCGATCTTGGAGAAGTCGATGATGTGGCCCTTCTCGCCCATGATCTTGGGGAGCTTGGTGGGGTATGCAGGTGCATTCTCGCCGTGCCACATCTCGCGGGCGGTATCAAAGGTATCGCCGATGTCGTTCTCGCGGGCAGAGTCAAAGACGGGGGTCATGACCTTGATGCCGCAGGCCTTGGCAGCGTAGCCGAGGTTGACTTCCAGCACCTGACCGATGTTCATACGGGAAGGCACGCCCAGCGGGTTGAGCACGATGTCGAGCGGTGTGCCGTCCGGCAGGTACGGCATATCCTCGCGCGGGAGGATGCGGGACACGACACCCTTGTTGCCGTGGCGGCCTGCCATCTTATCGCCGACGCTGATCTTACGCTTCTGGGCGATATAGCAGCGGACGACTTCGCGCACACCGGGCTGCAGCTCGTCGCTGTTCTCCGGAGTAAAGACCTTGACATCCACAATGATGCCGTATGCGCCGTGAGGCACACGCAGAGAGGTGTCGCGCACCTCGCGGGCCTTCTCACCGAAGATGGCGCGCAGCAGGCGCTCCTCAGCGGTCAGCTCAGTCTCGCCCTTCGGGGTGACCTTACCGACCAGAATATCGCCGCTCTTGACCTCGGCACCGATGCGGATGATGCCGCGCTCGTCCAGATCTTTCAGGGCGTCCTCAGAAACGTTGGGGATGTCGCGGGTGATCTCTTCGGGTCCCAGCTTGGTATCGCGGCTCTCGGTCTCGTACTCCTCGATATGGATGGAGGTGTACACGTCCTCACGCACGATCTTCTCGTTCAGCAGGACGGCGTCCTCGTAGTTGTAGCCCTCCCAGGTCATGAAGCCGATCAGGGCGTTCTTACCCAGAGAGATCTCGCCGTTGCGCATTGCTGGGCCATCGGCCAGCACCTGACCGGCGGTGACGGTCTCGCCCACTTCTACGATGGGGCGCTGGTTGATGCAGGTGCCTGCGTTGGAGCGGGCAAACTTGATCAGAGAATAATCCTCCAGAGCGCCCTGCTCGTTGCGCACCACAACATGGTCGGCATCGACCTTTTCCACAACGCCGTTGCTCTTGGCCAGCACAGCAGTGCCGGAATCGGTAGCAGCCTTGTACTCCATACCGGTAGCAACAATGGGCTGCTGGGTGACCATCAGAGGCACTGCCTGACGCTGCATGTTAGAGCCCATCAGTGCACGGTTACAGTCATCGTTCTCCAGGAAGGGGATGCAAGCGGTAGCAACAGAGACCATCATTCGCGGAGAGACGTCCATGTAATCGACCTTCTCTGCGTCGATTTCCAAGATCTCGTCGCGGCGGCGGGCAGACACACGGGGACGGATGAAGTGCTTGCCTTCATCCAGCGGCTCGTTGGCCTGTGCCACAACGTACTCGTCCTCCACATCGGCGGTCATATACTCCACCTCGTCGGTGACGACCTGCTCGATGAGATTGTTGTTCTCGTCGTAGATCTTCTTGACCTTGCGGTAGGGAGCCTCCACGAAGCCGTACTCGTTGATCTTGGCGTAGGATGCCAGATAGGAGATCAGACCGATGTTGGGGCCTTCAGGGGTCTCAATGGGGCACATACGGCCATAGTGGCTGTAATGAACGTCGCGGACTTCGAAGCCTGCGCGGTCACGGCTCAGACCGCCGGGGCCCAGAGCAGACAGACGGCGCTTGTGGGTCAGCTCAGCCAGAGGGTTATTCTGATCCATGAACTGAGACAGCGGAGAGGAGCCGAAGAACTCCTTGATGGCTGCCACCACAGGACGGATGTTGATCAGTGCCTGCGGAGTGATGACGCTCTGATCCTGACTCTGCAGGGTCATACGCTCACGGATGACGCGCTCCATGCGGGCAAAACCGATGCGGAACTGGTTCTGCAGCAGCTCGCCCACGCTGCGGATGCGGCGGTTGCCCAGATGGTCGATATCATCGGTGGTGCCGATGCCGTAGCCCAGACCGTTCAGGTAGTTGATGGAGGACAGGATATCGTCGATGGTGACGGTACGGCCGATGAGCAGGTCGTGATCCTTCTTCAGGCTCTCCATGACCTCCTCGGCGCTGGAGGCGTTATCAAGGATCTTGCGCAGCTCCTTGAGGCAGCAGCGCTCGTTGATGCCGCACTCCTTGACATCCACACCCTTGAATGCGGGGTAGTAGCTGTCGATGATGGCCTGTGCATCCACGCAGCCGTTGGTGATGACCTTGACCTTGTGGGGCTGATCCTTCATGGGATCATCGATCTTCAGCACGACCAGATTCACGCCGGCAGCATCGATCTGCTCAGCCAGCTTGCGGTCGATCTTCTTGTCGGCCTCGACAAGGATCTCGCCGGTGAAGGGATCCACCACGTTCTCTGCGGCCACATGATCCATGATGCGGCGTGCCAGAGACAGCTTCTTATTCATCTTATAGCGGCCGAAGCGGGACAGGTCGTACCGGCGCGGATCGAAGAACAGCATATCGATCTGGCTGGTAGCGGACTCCACCGTGGGGGCTCGCCGGGGCGCAGCTTGCGGTAGACCTCCAGCAGGCCCTCCTCGCGGTTCTTGGTGGTATCCTTTTCCAGCGTGGCCAGAATGCGCTCGTCCTCGCCGAAGTAGTTCAGGATATCCTCGTTAGAGGACAGGCCCAGTGCACGGCACAGCACGGTGACGGGCAGCTTACGGTTCTTATCGATACGGACATAGAACACGTTGGCGGCATCGGTCTCGTACTCCAGCCATGCACCGCGGTTGGGGTTCATGGTGGCGCTGTACAGGTCGTTGCCCACCTTATCGTGATCATGGCCGTAGAATACACCGGGAGAACGGACCAGCTGGCTGACGATTGCACGCTCGGCACCGTTGATGACAAAGGTGCCTGCGTCGGTCATCAGGGGAAGTCGCCCATGAAAATTTCCTGGTCCTTGACCTCGCCGGTCTCCTTGTTCAGCAGACGGGCAGTCACGCGCAGGGGGGCAGCGTAGGTCAACGTCGCGCTCCTTGCACTCCTTGATGCTGTACTTAGGCTCCTTATCCAGACGGAAGTCCACGAAGCTCAGCGCCAGGTTACCGGTGTAGTCCTCAATGGTGCCGATGTCGTGGAAGACCTCTTTCAGGCCCTCGTCCAGGAACCACTGGTAAGAGTTCTTCTGGACCTCGATCAGGTTCGGCATACTGATGACTTCGTCGATGTGGGAGAAGCTCATGCGCTCGGTTTTGCCGAGCTTTACGGGCTTGACTTTCATCATAAAATCAACCACTCCTTACTTTTATACTCTACGGATATTGCGTTATACGGGTCAGATTTGAGCACACACACATAAATCGACCCGTATCCTCCAAGGAAGTTCGTCGCTTTTCACAAACTTTTCGGTCAACACCGTCCAGCTGCTTCCAGTGCAGCTCCCTTTTTGGCGCACTAGGCCATTATGTGATACTAATGCAGTATACACCTCAAAAGCCTTGCTGTCAAGCCATTTTTCGCATTTTGGCCCAATATATTTTTTGTCAAGCCCGCGATTTCATGGTACGCACGGGCGCGTGTAAGCTTTGCGCATTTTGGCTCTTGATTTTTGAGTTTTGCACGTTCTCGCCAAAAACACCCTTGTGCATTTTGTACACCTTGGCTCTTGATGCGTGCTCTCCCCTGCCCATGCAAAAAGCACCGCAGCTGCCTGCGGTGCCCTTACATACTCATTCTTCCAGATAATCCCGCAGGCGCTTTGCGCGGCTGGGATGGCGCAGCTTGCGCAGGGCCTTGGCCTCTATCTGCCGGATGCGTTCCCGGGTCACGTTGAACTCCTTTCCCAGCTCTTCCAGGGTGCGGGCCTGCCCGTCCTCCAGCCCGAAGCGCAGGGTCAGCACCCGCTCCTCCCGGGGTGTCAGGCTCTTGAGGACGTTTGCCAGCTCCCGCCGCAGCAGTTCCCGCCCGGCCTCGTCCACCGGAACGCCTGCTTCCTCATCCTGAATAAAATCCTCCAGGTGGGCATCCTCTTCCTCGCCCACCGGCGTTTCCAGGCTGATGGGGTCCTGCGCCAGCTGCAGCAGCTCCCGCACCCGGTCAGGCTCCATGTCCAAACGGACGGCGATCTCTTCCGCCGTCGGTTCCCGGCCGTTTTTCCGAAGCAGCTCCCCTGCCGTCTTTTTGACCCGGTTGATGTGCTCCACCAAATGCACCGGGATGCGGATGACCCGCCCCTGATCGGCAATGGCCCGGGTGATGGACTGCCGGATCCACCATGTCGCGTAGGTCGAGAGTCGGAACCCCCGGTCAGGTTCAAACTTCTCCGCCGCCTTCATCAGGCCGAGGTTTCCCTCCTGAATGAGGTCAAGGAAGGGCAGCCCCCGCCCGGCATAGCGCTTGGCCACCGAGACCACCAGCCGCAGGTTTGCTTCGCTCAGCTTCCGCCGGGCATCCGCATCCCCGGCCCGCGCGGCCCGGGCAAGCTCCAGCTCCTGTTCCATTGTCAGCAGCGGCACCCGGCCGATCTCCTTCAGATAGGCCTTCACCGGGTCATCCAGCGCCACGCCTTCGGCCGAGAGCTCGTGCTCCAGTTCCCCGATCTGTGTTTCATCCAGCATGGGCATGTCCGCTTCTTCTTCGGTTACACGGATGCCCCGGGCTTCCAGCGCCGCATACAGCGCATCCAGCCCGGATACATCGTATTCCTGCTCATCCATAGCCCGGCTGATCTGCTCGGGTGTCAGGGTATGGCGGCGGGCCCGGCCTGCCAGGATCTTTACCAGTTCTTCCGTCTGCGACAATTTCCGCATGATTCTTTCTCCTTCCAGCTCCAGCCGGAGGAGAGGAACGGTCAGTCGTCCGCAGGGTCGCTGCCCTGTTTCTTTTCTCGCATCGACTGGAGATACCGTATCAAATCATCATTGGACATTTCGGCCGCCTTGCCTGCCACGGGAGTCCCCCGGGCAATGCGGTCCAGATAGAGCCGGATATCGTCCGGCGTACAGTTCACATCGCTGTATTGTGCCGCAAGGCGGCTCAACTCATTCAGCGCCTCTTCGCTCACAAAGGGGCGCAGAGTGGAAAGGCTGATTTCGATCCCCTGCTCCTGGCACTGCAGAAATGCTTCGTACAGCTCCTTCTGCTGGGGCTGCAGGAACTGTTCCGGCCTGAGCTGGGCCCGCACCTGCGGGATATAGCTGGGCTCCCGGAGCATGGCGGCCAGCAGCCGCTGTTCTGCCGAGGCAACCCCCAGCGCCTGAGAGCCGCCCGCACTGTAAGGCACGCTGATCTGGTGCATCTCACCGGACTGCAGCCGTGCCTGATGCTGCGCCCACCGGCGTTTGCTGTTGGAGCGCTTTACTGCATCGGCAAGCTGGGTCATTATGGCGTTCTTGGAGATGTTCGTCTCCTCGGCCAGACGCCCGGCGTAGACCTCCTGCTCGGTGGGGTTGGAGCGCTGCGCCAGCATCTCCACAGCTTCCTTCACGTATTCCAGCCGCTGGGCATCCTGCTTGAGGTCGTATTTGTGTCTTGAGCCGCCCCAGCCGGAAGTCCAGCGCGTTGCCCACACCGTCCAGCAGTGCCTTGAACCGCTCGGAGCCATACTTTTTTTGATGTACTCATCCGGATCTTTTGCACCCGGATCTGCAGCACACCCACCTTGACCGGGCTGTTGCGGAACAGTTCCAGCGAGCGCAGGGTGGCCTTCTGGCCAGCCTCATCCGAGTCGTAGCTCAGAATGACTTCCTCCGCGTACTGGCTGATGAGCTTTACCTGATCCGGAGTCAGGGCCGTGCCGCAGGCGCAGACCGCCGTGTCGATCCCAGCCTGATGCATGGAAATAACGTCCATGTAACCCTCGCAGAGAACGAACCGCCGGGAAGCGCTCTTCTTGGCGATCTGCAGAGCGAACACGGTATCCGACTTGTGGTAGACCAGCGTCTCGGGGCTGTTGACGTACTTGGGTTTGGAATCGTCCAGCACACGGCCACCAAAGGCAATGATGTTGCCCCGCAGATCGAAGATGGGGGGTCATGACCCGCTTCCAGAACAGGCAGTAGATCCGGCCCGACTGGCTCCGCTTGAACAGGCCGCTGGCATCCAGCTCCTGCTGGTTGTACCCCTTATCGCGCAGATACTGGTACAGCCCCTGCCCGTCATCCGGTGCATAGCCCAGCCCGAACCGGACGATGGTCTTGTCGTCCAGACCGCGCCGCCGCCAGTAGGCCCGGGCCTGCCGGGCTTCCTCGACCGTGGAGTTCAGGCAGGCGTGGAAGTACCGCGCGGCTTCCTTGTTCATGGAAAGGATGCGGCTGCGCAGGCGGCCTTCTTGTCGTCCTCCTGCGGTTCCGGCATTCCCGCGCGGGCAGCCAGCATCTTGACCGCCTCGGTGTAGTCGATGCTGTTGATGCGGCGGACGAAGTGGATGACATCGCCGCCCACACCGCAGCCAAAGCAGTAAAAGCTCTGGGTATCCGGGTAGACGTAGAACGAGGGGGTTTTTTCGCTGTGGAAGGGGCACAGGCCGCCATACAGCCGCCCCTTCCGCTTGAGCTGGACATAGTTGCCCACCACATCCACGATATCGGTGCGGCGGGTCAGTTCCTCAATATATTCGTGTGGGATCATTTTGGTATTCCGATGCTCCTTTTTTTATAACACATGCCACTTGCGGGGCACAAACAATTCCTCAAAAGTACGGATGGCAAATTCATCGCTCATGCCACTGATGTAATCGGTCACTGCGCGTTCTCCGCCCTCCTGATAAGCCAGCTGGATGTAGAAGTTGGACATCTGTTCGATGTGGGTCAGGTAATACTCGTAGAGCTCGGTGAGCACCTTTTCCACCTTCTGCTCTTCCTTTTTGGCACTGCGATCCACATAGACGGTGCAGTACATGAAATCCTTGAGGGCCAGGAAGGCTTCGTTTTCCTCCGCGCCCACCTGCACATCCCCCTGCGCTGCTGCGCAGGATGCTGTTGATCATGGCGGTGATGCGCTGCGACTTCGTCTCACCCAGCACGGCGGTGCAATCTCTGGGCAGGGTGGCTGGGTCCAGCACACCGGCGCGCACCGCGTCCTCAATGTCGTGGTTCACATAGGCGATCTGATCCGCCATGCGCACGATGCGCCCTTCCGGCGTTGCCGCCCAGGTGCCCTTTGTATGGGTCACGATGCCGTTGCGCACCTCCCAGGTCAGGTTCAGGCCCCTGCCGTCCTTTTCCAGCTTGTCCACCACCCGCAGGCTCTGCATATAATGCCGGAATCCCTCCGGGCAGAGCTTGTCCAATGCGCTCTCCCTGCGTGGCCAAAGGGCGTGTGCCCAAGGTCGTGGCCGAGGGCGATGGCCTCCGTCAGGTCCTCGTTGAGGCGCAGGGCACGGGCAATGGTGCGGGCGATCTGCGCCACCTCCAGCGTGTGGGTGAGCCGGGTGCGGTAGTGGTCGCCCTCCGGTGAGAGAAATACCTGCGTTTTGTGCTTGAGCCGCCGGAAGGTCTTGCAGTGGATGATCCGGTCAATGTCCCGCTGGAACACCGGACGGATAGGGTCCTGCTCTTCGGGTCTCACCCGGCCCCGGCTGGCATCGCTGAATGTTGCCCAGGGGCCAAAGTCAGCCGCTCGATCTCTTCGGTGCGCTGTCGTACATCCATCAGGAACCCTCACTTTCTGTTTTCTCCCCCCCTCCTCTCGCACGGCGCAGCCATCCCCATGCCGCGTCTGCGGCAAGTATAGCACACCCGCCCTGTCGAAGGGGGAAAGTTTTTTTTGTCTTGGAACGAATAAAACTTCTTGATTTTACTGCCGCTCCCCCAGCCTCTCCCGCAGGGAAGCCTGTGTCATAACGGCAGGCAGTCAGTTTGCAGGTCAGAATGGAGCGTAGAACGGCTGTGACACACTTACCTGTGCACCGCCCCGCGTCAGCTCCCGGAGCTGTTCCAGCAAAGGCGGCTCGGTACCCTCGGGCATCTGCCAGCGCAGAGTGACACGGTCGGTGAACTGGGGGTCTGCAAGCTTTGCCCCCGCCGCCTGGATGAGCAGCGCCGCCCGCTCATAGAGCGAGTAATCCACCGTAACTTCCAACTCCACCACACTGCGTACCGTGACCACCTCGGCGGCTTCCAGCGCACGGGCCGTGGCTGTGGTATAGGCACGGACGAGGCCGCCGGTCCCCAGCAGCACGCCGCCGAAGTATCGTGTGATGACCACGATGAGGTCGGTCAGTCCGCTGTGCTGCAGCACTTCCAGTGCCGGAGTTCCCGCCGTCTTGGCCGGTTCACCGTCATCGGAGTAGCGCTCCCGGTTGCCCTCCCGCAGACGGTAAGCATAGACATTGTGGCGGGCGGTGCGGTTGGCCGCGCGCACCTGCTCGAGGAAGGCCACGGCCTTCTCCTCGCTGTCTGCAAAGGAGAGCTGCGCAATGAAGCGGCTCTTCTTCTCTTCGTATTCTCCGATGGCTGTTCCCCGGATGGTGCGGTAATCCTCCACGCTGAATCCTCCTGCCCATTGATTTGATTTAATAAGGTATAGCATAAATCCCGGCAAAGAAAAAAGCCTGCAGCCGCAAGGCTTAAGAGTAACATGTACATCTTATTGTCAGAATTCTGCATCATACAAAACTTTCTATTGACAGCCTGAAATCTTTACTTTATCGTAGGCGATGATGCAGAAAAACCTCTTGACAGCGGAAACATTTTTTTTGATTATAGTAGAACTAACGAATATTAGTTAGCGAAGGGCAAAGAAAAAATGGAAGATACCAAGCAGCGCATTCTGGAAAAAATCTCTGGAACTGTTTTCGACCAAAGGATACGATGCGGTCAGCGTGGGTGAAATTGCAAAAGCGGTCGGCATCAAGGCGCCCTCTCTTTATAACCACTTTCCCAGCAAGCAGGCGATTTTCGATGCGATTTTGGAAACAACTTCGGCGCACTACCAGAAAGACACCGCTGAGATCTCGGTCCATGTACAGGATTCCCAAAAGGATATCCCGGTTTTCTCCCACATCTCAGAGGAGCTGCTGCTGGTTGAAAAAGTCCGACAGATCTTCCTTTATTCGCTGCACGATAAAACCATCAGCCAGTTCCGCCGGATGATGACGCTGGAGCAGTTCCGTTCTCCCAAATTTGCCGAACTGCTTTCCAAACGCTATGTAGATTGGATGATTTCCTACCATGCAGGCATCTTCCGTGCGCTGGTTGCAAACGGCGAACTGCGAAACGAAGACCCGGATACGCTGGCGTGGATGTATGTTTCCCCTATCATCGTCCTGCTGAGCATCTGCGACCGCCAGCCGGAACGGGAAGCTAAAAGCCTTGAAAAGTTGGATGCCCATGTAAAGCTGTTCTTCCGTACCTTTAACATTGTGGGAGGTGAAAAATAAAGGAATTTTCGAGTTTTAGTTGAAGCAAAAAAAAGCCATAAATGCTATAATCAAAGGAGAGCTTTTTGAAACATACTACATTTGCACTGGGACTTGTGGGCTGACCGGGAGGTCTGGCAAATACCACAAGCCACGCCTCCCGAGGACGAACAGACACAGATCTTCAGGAGGATATTACCATGAATCGAGAAAACAAACGCAAGACCTTTGAAAAAGGTTACTATAAGACCCACGCCTGCAACGATACCTTTACCTGCAAAGTCTGCGGACGGGTCTGCACCCCCGCAAAATGCAGGGAGCGACCACCGCAACCATTGCCCCAACTGCCTGTCCAGCCTTCATGTGGATGAAGAACCCGGCGACCGTGCCTCCGACTGCGGCGGCATCATGGAGCCGGTGGCAGTCTGGGTACGCAAAGGCGGCGAATGGGCCATCATCCACCGCTGCAAACGCTGCGGAAAACTCAGCTCCAACCGCGTGGCGGCGGACGACAGCCCCATGAAGCTCATGTCCATTGCCATGAAGCCCCTGTGCGCTCCGCCGTTCCCGCTGGACTATATTGAGGAAATGACCGCCTTGATGGGCGGCGATGGACGAATGCGGTAAGTCGCAGCCACAAACAAAAAGGCCGCTGTGTCGGAGAAGCGCTCTGCGGCACAGCGGCTTTTTTTGCAACTTAGGAGGGATTGCAAGATGGATTATATCAGAGTTACCAGAGAAAACATCGACAAAGAGCATATCTGCTGCGCGATGTCCGGCAAGCAGAGCCTTGCCAAAAAAGAATGGCTCCGGCAGCGCTTCGCCGAGGGACTTGTTTTCTACCGCAGTGAGGAGCGCGGCAAGTGCTTTATCGAATATATTCCCGCAGAAAACGCATGGGTGCCCATTACAGCGGACGGCTGGCTGTACATCAACTGCCTGTGGGTCTCCGGTTCCATGAAAGGGCACGGCTATTCCAGCGAACTGCTGGAAGAATGCCTTCGGGATGCCAAGGCGCAGGGCAAAAACGGCGTTTGCATTCTGTGTGCAGAGGGACGCAAACGAGAATTTCTCGCTGACCCCAAGTTTTTGTCCCACAAGGGCTTCAAGGTTTCGGACGTCTCCGATTGCGGCATTAACCTCATGTATCTGCCCCCTTGCAGAGGAGTGCCCAGCCGCCAAAATTCAAGGCCTGCGCCAAGCATCCCAAGGTGGAGGAGGACGGTTTTGTCCTTTACTATACCGACCAGTGCCCCTACACCTATTATTGGGTGCCAAAGGTGCAGGAGGCGGCAAAGGAACATGGAATCCCGTTCAAAACCATCCACATCACAGAGAAAGAGACGGCACAAAATGTGCCCGCACCGGTCACAACATACGCATTGTTCCGGGATGGGAAGTTTGTGACCCAGAGCATCCAGTCGGACAAGAAATTTTTGAAATTGGCAGGCGCAGCGGTTGAACCATTCAGGAATCTTTCTCATTTTCAGTAGATTCTTCCAGATTCTTTCGGTACTGTGCCGGACTGACACCATACTCTTTCTTGAATACCCGGCTAAAATAGAGTGGGTTATCATACCCTACGATCTCTGCAATTTCTCCAATATTGTATTCGGTGTTCTCCAATAAGCTTTGTGCATTTACCATCCGAAGGGACAGGATGTATTGTGCAGGGCTTATTTTCATGTACTGCTTAAAATTACGGATAAACCAGTTCGTACTGATATGCAGCGATTCTGCGTAATCGTCCACACTGACCTTTGTATTATAATTGTCGTTAAAGTAGGCAACGGCGGCTTCGATTTCTTCGTGGATGCTTGTAGTTTTTTTCTCACTTTCCTGCTGTTTCCTGCTTACTAAAAAGCAGAATGATGCTTAAGAGAGAAGCAATATAGTCTTCATAGCCATATTCACATTGCTGCAGTTCCCGGATGATCTTTCGGAACAGCATTTTGTAATCCGGCAGTGTGCCGCTGTAAAAAACGTGCTTGTCCAATGGTATTCCGCGATAGTTCAGGATGTTTTTGACATCATATCCTGTAAAGTGAATCCAGAACACCTCCGGGTGGTCTTCTACATAGTAGACATAGTTCTGGATTTCTTTCGGCTGATAAAGCACCATGTGTCCAGAAGTCACCACTTCCTCAACACCATCGAACCAGAAGAAGAAGAAGTGTGCTTTACCAGATGCCACATAGAGGATTTGATAGTCTCTGCGACCCTTTGCCCAAAAGTAGGCAGCTTAGGGCGTTTTTTCAAGCGATAAGTGCCGCAGCTGCATACGACCAGCGGCTTTGAGTAGTCTTTGAAATCCAAATGGGAGTTGTTCAAATATCCTGAGTTGTAATACATCCCTGCGTCCTCCTCATCTTCAGAGATTTTACAGTGATTTGGGAAATGTTCTATCAAAAATTACAAACTCTTTGATTTTGTGCATATTTTGTTCCATCTTGTCTATATCTTTTCGTTCCATTAGATTCTATAATATTTTCAGACGAAACGCAAGAGATTTGGGCAACTTGCGTAATGAGAATTCCAGTCTGAAGTGCGCAGCAGATTGGTCGTGCCCACACAAAACAAGCAAGATTGGAGAAAGCACAATGACTGAGAAACGTTATCTAAAGTGGTATAATAAAGTCGGCTATGGTTCAGGCGATATTGCAGGCAAACGTGGTGTATGCATTCCTGTCCTCCTTCGTCATGATCTATCTGACCAACACCGTTGGCCTGAACCCCGGTATTGTCGGCACTCTGATTGCAGTTTCCAAACTGCTGGACGGTGTGACGGACATTTTCTTTGGTTCTTTGATTGACAAAACGCATTCTAAGATGGGCAAAGCCCGTCCTTGATGCTGTACGGCTACATTGGCTGTGCCATTACGCTGGTGGCAATTTTCGCCATCCCGACCAATCTGGGACAGTTTGCACAGTACGCATGGTTCCTGATCGCATATACTCTGCTGAACGCTGTATTCTACACTGCCAACAACATTGCTTACTCTGCACTGACTGCTCTCATCACGAAGAACAGTGCCGAACAGGTCGAGATGGGTTCTTGGCGTTTCATGTTCGCCTTTGCCACCAGCCTGCTCATCCAGTCCATCACGCTGGGTGCTGTTACGGCATTGGGCGGTGGTGCTGCCGGTTGGCGCACTGTTGCAATCATCTACGCCATCATCGGTCTCTTTGTCAACACCCTCTCCGTTTTCTCCGTGAAGGAACTGCCGGAAGGCGAATTGGTGGATACCACCGACAAAAAGGAAATCGAGCAGGACGAAAAGTACAATCTGGTTCAGGCCGCAAAGCTGCTTGCTGGTAACAAATATTATATGATGATTTGCGTCACCTACATTTTGCAGCAGATCTACGGTGCCATGATCAGCATGGGCACCTACTATGCAACCTACATCCTTGGCAACCAGAATCTGTTCGGTGTATTCTCTTGGGCAATCAACATTCCTCTGATCATCGCACTGGTGTTCACCCCGACCTTGGTTGCAAAGTGGAATGGAATGTATAAGCTGAATGTAATGAGCTATACTCTGGCAACGATTTCTCGTGCACTGGTTGCTGTAGCTGGTTACATGGGCAGCGGCAATGTGACCTTGATGCTGCTCTTTACTGCAATCGCAGCTCTTGGTCAGGGTCCTTGGCAGGGCGATATGAACGCTGCGATTGCTGCTTGCTCTGAATATACTTGGCTGACGAAGCATAAGCGCGTGGATGGCACGATGTACTCCTGCACTTCTCTCGGTGTGAAGCTGGGCGGCGGTCTGGGTACTGCCATCACCGGCTGGCTGCTGGCTGCAAGCCATTTCGATAGTGCGCTGGCTGTTCAGCCGGATTCCTGCATCAATATGCTGAAGATCATGTATCTGGTGATTCCGTTTGCTCTGGATGCCATCATCACCTTCATTCTCTCTCGTATGAAGGTCGAAGAAGCAAATGAAAAAAACTGCGTGCAGCAGTCTGATAACAAGCCATTATCATTTCTCCTTCATCTGCTGTTCCCCGGAGGAATCCAGCGATTCCTCCGGGGAGGCTGGAGAAATATTATAAAATTATAAACGGTAAATGAGGAAATACTATGGCTGCATTTGATTTTGCAAAAAGTAAAGACCCCACCTTTTTTCAAGGAAAAACGTGCTGAATGCTCATGCA